>Ga0207939_1000231_pt1 | contig 18688 bp, 19 predicted proteins | sample LakMenEpi02Jun12_FD_150663 | JGI IMG/M metagenome (GOLD analysis project Ga0207939, IMG submission 150663) | Freshwater microbial communities from Lake Mendota, WI - 02JUN2012 deep hole epilimnion (SPAdes) | ecosystem: Environmental > Aquatic > Freshwater > Lentic | place: Lake Mendota, Madison... | reverse complement strand
GGGAGGCTACGCTCAGGGCATGGAGAGTGCACATCGCCCGATTGCATACCGCTGGCTCGGCAGGCTCGGCTATGACGAAGCGCACGCGGAGCAGCGCCGTCTTGTTGATGGCCGCGCGAGTGGGAGCGGCGTGGATACGTTCTTGGCGCTCGAGCATGAGCCGGTGCTGACGTTAGGGAAGAACGCAACGCTCGCTCACCTGCATCTCTCAGAAGCTGAGTACACGGCGCGCGGTATTGCGGTGCGGCGGGTGGAGCGTGGGGGCGAGGTGACGTATCACGGCCCTGGACACCTGGTGGCGTATCCCATCGTGAACTTGCGCGCGGCGGGAATCTCACTGCGACAACACATCTGCGCACTCGAGGACGCGCTGATCGCGGCGTGTGCGCACTACGGCGTGGCAGCGGAGCGGCGCAGCGGTGCGCCGGGCTGTTGGGTTGGCGAGCGAAAGATCGGCGCTGTTGGCGTGCGTGTGGAGAGCGGCGTGGCGTGGCACGGCCTGGCGCTGAACGTAGGTCGCGACCTTGAGGCCTTTTCGCTGATCAATCCGTGTGGGCATGCGGGGGTGGTCTCAACCTCCATTGCGCTAGAGCGCGACTGGGCGGCGGTTGCGGCTGACGATCGTGCGGCGGTTGGAGCTGCAGCGCCTCCAGTTGAGGAGGTTGCCGAAGTGGCGGCACGTGCATACGCGGCGGCGATCGGCGCGTATCTTGACGACGCTACGATCAGCGGCATGAGTGTGAGCGCATGAGTGGCGGCGGCATGTGGGAGCTGCGACGTGACGAGATCACGGGGTGGTGGTCGGCGACGGTTGTCGATCGCGAATACCAACCAGAGCGATTTCATGAAGAGCGCCTCTCTGGCGCGCGAGACGCGACGTGTGGGAATTGTGAGAAGGGTGAAGCGAGCGGAATCTCGCGACGCATGTTGCGCCAAGGGGCGTTTCACTCGGTTGGGACGCGAGCAGATGCGGCGGCGGGGGAGTCGGGATTCCTGACGCTGAGTGATGTGGATCGCGCGGGATCGTGGTCAACACTGATTGCGCCACGCGGTGAGCACGGCGAACTTGATGAGGTGCCGACGCCACTGATCGTTGACTTCCTTTCGGCAATCCGCGATCAGATTCGCGCGGGCCGAGAGCTGGGGAGCACCGCCTACATTCAGTTTGTTCGTAATGCGGCGGCCCAGGCTGGCGCAATGACGGATCACCTCTGCTTTGAGTCGTACGACCTTCCGCAGGTTCCGCACCGGCTCGCCGAAGAGATCGGTGGTGCTGCACGACTCTCCATTCGCGCAGGAGGGTGTGCCTTCTGTCACATGGTGCAAGACGAAGTGGCGAGCGGGCGGCGCTTGATCCATCGAGATCCGTACGGTGCAGTGATCGCCCCGTTCGCGAGCCGCTCCGCCTTTGAGACGTGGATCATTCCGAACAACCACGGATCAGATTTTGGCGACGTTGACACCGCGACGCTGCGCGGCTTCGCCGAGACGTTGCAGGCGGCGGTGAAGGCACTTCGCGCGATCGGCATGCCGCCATACAACCTGCTTCTCCACACTGCGCCGCTCCGTGAGCGTGTGGACCTCACCTATCACTGGCACTGGGAGCTCCATCCGCGCCTCCGACCGATCGGTGGGCTGGAGTTGGCCTCAGGCATCCCGGTGGTGCCGATCGCTCCAGAGGAGGCGGCGGCGGAACTCCGCCGAGCCCTCACCTAGCCCCCTGCTAGCATTCGGCGGCACCCGCGACGTGGTCGGCAGAGATCGGCCGGCGGGAGAGAGGAGACCCAGATGGCACGCATGGTCATGAACGCGGAAGAGATCCGCCGAGCCCTCATCCGTATCTCCCACGAGATCGTTGAGAAGGAGGGGACCAAGGGGCTTGTGGTGGTCGGCATTCAGCGACGCGGCGTCCCACTCGCGAAGGTGATCGTTGAAGCGATCAAGGAGCATGAAGGCGTAGACGTTGAATACGGAACGCTAGACATCAGTTTCTATCGTGACGATCTCTCCACAATTTCCGTTGCGCCCGTTCACCGCGGCACGAGCATCCCAGGTGACATCACCGACAAGACCGTGATCCTGGTTGATGACGTGCTTTATACGGGACGTACGATTCGTGCAGGTCTAGATGCACTTATTGATTACGGTCGACCGAAGGCGATCCGCCTCGTCGCACTGATTGACCGAGGGCATCGAGAACTTCCGATCCGTGCAGATCATGTGGGGAAGAACATTCCCACCACGAGTGACGAAGTGGTCCGCGTGTGCGTGAAGGAGTTTGACGGCGACGATCTCGTGAAGGTGGAGTTGCTCGCTGAGCATCTTGCCGCGAACGAGGCGGCGGCGAAGGCGAAGGGCTGAGCGCGGAAAGGCGGGAGACGCCAATGCCACCCACGGCCGCTCCCCATCGCCACCTGCTCGATGTTGCGGGCCTCTCGTGGGGTGATCTGAAGTTGCTGCTCGGCACGGCCGAGGCCGCACGTCGCATTCTGGGCTCGCCGACCGGTCGAGTGGATGCACTGAAAGGTGTGAACGTCACCACGCTCTTCTATGAGGCCTCCACGCGGACGCGCATCTCCTTTGAGAACGCCGCGAAGGCACTCGGTGCGAACGTCAACAGTGTGGCCGTTGCCAGCTCATCCGTAGGGAAAGGTGAATCGCTTGTTGACACGGTGAAGACGCTCCGCGCCTTGGGGAGCAACGTGATCGTGTTGCGCCACGAGCGCGCCGGTGCGCCGTGGCTCGCTGCGCGCGTCTTTGACGGCTCCATACTCAACGCTGGAGACGGCTGGCATGCGCATCCAACGCAGGCACTCCTTGATCTCTCTGTGCTCCTCCGCAACATCGGTGCAAAGGACGGCACGCTGAAGGGGCGCCGCGTGGCGATCATCGGCGACCTTCTCCACAGCCGTGTGGTGCGCTCAAATCTCCACACGCTGCGCGCTGCGGGCTCAGAGGTGCGACTCGCCGGTCCCGCCGCGCTCACCCGTGGGTTCGCTGAGGCTGCGGAGAGAAGTGGCGGGGTAAGGCTATGCGCGTCACTTGCAGAGGCGCTGGAAGGTGCAGATGCGGTGATGGCGTTGCGCATTCAGCGCGAGCGACTCGATGGCGGCGAGGTGAGCTCGTTTGAGGCGTATCGCGACTCGTGGGGGCTGACGGAAGAGCGCATCGGGGCACACGCCGCGCGTGGGTGCGTGGTCCTTCATCCGGGCCCAATGAACGAAGGCGTAGAGATCGACCCAGACGTTGCCGACGGTCCGCGAAGTCTCATCTTGGAGCAGGTCGCCGAAGGGATCCCTGTCCGAATGGCGGCGCTCTGGCGCACCCTTCGCGGCGACGCACCGCTGAACGCACCTGCACCAGCGAAGGCGAACTCGTGAGTCGACCGCGAGCGGAGCGGACGCTGCTGAAGGACCACTGGGTTGTTGACCCTGTGAGCCGGCGCGCTGGCGTTGCGACGATTGAAGTGCATAGCGGGAAGGTGGCGCGGCTGGAGTGGCGCGATGGAGTGGTTGAGGCGCGCCGCACATTCATTGAGGGGGCTGAACCAGGGCCGAAAGATCCGAAGCGTCTCGTCCTCCCAGCCCTGGTTGACCTTCATGCGCACTTCCGTCAGCCAGGGGCGGGCGCGTCTGAGGATGTAGCGAGCGGTGAGGCGGCCGCCGCGCATGGCGGATACGGTGCTGTTGCGCTGATGCCCAATAGTGAGCCTGCTGCCGATCACCCCGCCCTCCTCAGGGAGCTGACACGCACCGCGGCGTCGCGCGGTGTGACCCTCATGCCGATTGCCGCGGCAACCCTTGGACGCGCTGGTCGCACGCTCGCGCCGATGGCGGAGCTTGCCGCCGCAGGCGCCGTTGCCTTCAGTGATGACGGCAACCCGATCGCCGACCCCGCGCTCTTTCGCAGTGCGCTGATCACGGCGGGCGCGCTTGATCTGCCGCTCATCGAACACTGTGAAGATCCTGCACTCACGCAGGGTGGAGAGGCGGCGGATGGTCTCGTCGCCACCGCACTCGGTCTCCGGCCATGGCCCGCCTCTGGTGAGATCAGCGCGGTGGCCCGCAACATCGCCCTCTTGCGCGACGCGATTCGCGACGAGCCGCGCGTGCGACTTCACCTGACACATCTTTCGACCGGCGCAGCACTCGATGCCGTTCGCGCGGCGCGTGCGGAGGGGCTCCCAATCACCTGCGACATCACGCCGCATCACCTTTCGCTCACTGATGCCTGGATTACAGGAGATCAGCGGTGGGCGTGGGAGTACAACGAACAGCACCAAGCGAGCCTCACACCGACCGCTGACGCGTACAACACAAACCTGCGCGTCTGTCCGCCGTTGCGCGACGCGAGCGATGCGGCGGCGTGCAGAGCTGCGCTCCGTGACGGCACCGCATCCGCAATCGCAACCGATCACGCGCCGCACTCGCGTGAGAAGAAAGAGGTGGAGTTCGGCCTCGCCGCAAATGGGATTGCGGGGATCGAGACGGCGCTCAGCACACTCCTTGCGGCGCGCGCCGCTGGCGAGTTCCCACTCTCGCTCGTTGCGGCGCTGCTCACGACCGGTCCCGCCGCAGTGTTGAACCGACCAGCGCTTGCACGTGGGCTCGCGGTGGGTGGACCAGCGAACCTGGTGGTGGTGGACCTGAGCGCTACCTGGGTGCCGAGCCGGAAGACGCTGATCGGGCGCAGCATCAATACGCCACTCCTCGGCAAGACCCTCACTGGAGCGGTGCTCCTTACGCTGCTCAACGGCGAAGTCGCGTGGAAGGCAGAATGAGGGGATGAGCAACCTACCCGCACCTGAGATGCCTGAGTACAAGGGGGCACCGCTTAGCCCAGATCGTGGCCCCGGCCTCGGCTGCTTCTGGATTCAGGTGGTAGCGCTCGTCGTCTTTATGATCTTGGCCCCCCTCTCCGCGGTGCTGAACTGGGGGCCCACGATCGCCACGCTGCTCTTGATTGGCGTGGTGGTCTTGCTCCTGCTTGTTGGTCAGACCTCCATCTTCCTCCTGCGCCTTGTGGCGGCTGATCGTCGTGGTCGGCGTGCGCCGCTCGCGAGTAAGAGCAAGACGGTGGGGGAGCTTGAGGACGAGGCGCAGCGAGCGGCTCGCGACAACGAGGACGGCGGCATGGGAGAATCGCGCTAATGCCAGTGCTTGCTACGTACTTTTCGATTCGACGGGGGCGTGACCCCTTCTTCAAGTTTTTCATGCGCACGCTCTTCCCAAAGACCGTGAAGTCGTATGAAGAGAAGTTCGGCATCAAGTTTCTTGGGTGGTACAACGTTGCGCACGGCTGGGACTTTGACAACGTGATTCTCTTTGACCTGCCGGACTACGGCACCCTCGATCTGCTTGAGCGCGACGAATCTTCACGGGCACTAGGGCACCGCGCCGGTGAATGGATGTTCGAGCGGCACCACTCCATGTTCCTGCGTGAGCGACTCTCGCGCGATCTTGAGTACCGCGGCTGATGCCCCCCAAGCGTCCGGCAAAACGTCCGATAAAGCCGCTTAAGAAGAAGATCACCCTGACACCGGGGGCACGCGCACGTGCCTCGCAGACGCGCAGCACTCTCGCGCCAGAACTTACGCGGAAGCTTGCGCAGGCCGCGGAGGCGGCAGGCTCCGAGCGACTCACGGCGGTTGAGCATGCCGCGGATCGACTTGGTGGCTATCTTCGCGAACATCGCAACACGCTCAAGGTGGTTGCTCCCCTCCTCCTTGCAGGGAGCGCGAAGGCGCCGCAGTTGATCCTGGAGAGCGACCTCTCCTTCCGGGTGCGCTCCATTGACGCGCGCAAGCGCAGCAGCCTCGATCGCGCATCCACCGCGGAGGTGGTGGAGCTCTGGGCGCCCGCAGATCTCTATGACCGAATTGAGGCTGCGTTGCGCACCAAGGCGGGCCTTGCGGTGCGTCCTACGGGGGCGATCGTTGCCGGACTCGGCGCCGCGGGTGATCACGGCGCAAAGGTCTAACGCGCGATGGGCGCAGCGCCCGTTCGCGCCCAACTGCTCGCCGTCGGTGAGCTTGCGCCAGGACGCAGTGCACTTCTCCTTCGACTCCCTGAGCTGATCGCGTCGCTTCGCGCGGGGCACGCACTCCACCTCCTCCACGCCGAAGCGGGCGGATACCGTCTTCGCCGCGTTGCACCAGTGACGCAGATCGACCTCATCGCTGGGAGTGTCCAGGTTGCGCTGCAACCTCGCGCCGATGGGGGTCGCGACTCACTCGCGGAGCTCGTGCCTGGCGCGCAGCTCTCCGTCGTCGGGCCGATTGGGCAGCCCATTGAGATAGATCCGGATGCACTGCAGATCCTGATCGTCACCGACGTTGAGGGTTTCCCATGGGTTCGACTCCTCGCCACCTCACTCGCGGCTGCAGGGCGATCGGTGACGATGCTGCTTGAATCAAACACCACCGCGGAGATCCCTCCCGCATCGCTGCTTCCTGAGTCGGTTGAGATCCACGTTGCGACAGAAGACGGAAGCCTTGGCCACCACGGGAGTGCTGCGGAACTCGTCACAACGTATGCAGCATGGGCGGACCAGGTGGTTGCTGCAGGATCCAGCGAGTTGCTTAGTGCAACCACACTGGTGCTGCGCGCAGCGGGAGTCAGCGATCGCACGAGCGCGCGCGTCTCTCGCCCACGTGGCGAGGCACGCGCGAAGCAGCTGCAACTGATCGTGGCGCATGAGATTGGTTGCGGGAGTGGAGTCTGCGGCGGGTGTACGTACCAGAGCGCTGCAGGGAACGTGCGCCTCTGCAAAGAGGGTCCGGCGGTTACGCCGTCAGGCAGTACAGGGCGAACGCGGGGTGCGCGCTGATGGAGGCGCGCGTTGGTGCGGCGAGCGTTCGTACGGATCTCGTGCTTGGCAGTACTCACCCGTTGCGGCTTGAGCGCCCGATCGTGATCGCGAGTGGACCACTCGGATTTGGCGCAGAGGTGAGTGAACTGATTGACCTGCGAGATGTGGGCCTCTTTGTCACGCGTGGCGTCTCGCTCGCACCGCGGAGCGGTCCAAGCCTGCCACGCGTGGTTGAGGTTCCAGGCGGACTTCTTCACGCGATCAGTCGAGAGAATCCTGGCGTTGATGAGGTGATCGATCGACACGCCTCCGCATGGCGTGCAGCACCCTGTGCAGTGGCTATCTCGCTCGTTGCGACGAACGAGAAGTCACTCGCCGCGTTGATCGCGCGGTTTGAGTCACGCGCCGACCAGGTACGTATTGACGCATACGAGCTCGATCTGACATCGCCGAGCGATGCACTCGACGGAGCACGATGGGAGAGCGCGCTTGATGAGGGCGTCCGGCTCATTGACGCAGCGAGAGAGAGCACGGAGCTCCCGTTCATCGTGAAGATCTCACCCGACGCAGCATCGTTGCGCGCGCTCGCTGAAGCGGCGGCAGACGCGGGCGTTACGGCGCTTTCGGTCAGCGGCTCGCCGATCGGGTACCTGCCGAGTCGCAGTCGCACGCGCGGGGCGCTCGCCGAAGGTGTGGGCGAACTCTCCGGTCCACTCATTCGACCACGCGCGCTCGCCGCAGTCGTATCCGTGCATGGAGCGCTCCCAATCATTGGTGGTGGTGGGATCGGCTCACCAGCAGATGCGCTCGACGCCTTCGCCGCAGGTGCGGCGGCGGTTAGCCTCGGGAGTGCGCTGTGGGCGGATCCTGGCCTGCCTCGCGCGGTACTTGAGTCTGCGCGTCGTGCCGCCGCTGCACGTGGGCTTGCGAGCATCTCGGATCTTGCCGGACTCGCACTCAGCGGCGCGAACGAGCGCGCCAGCGAGTAGGCTGCGAACCATGAGCGAGCCACTCCTTCCACTTCGCGAACCGCTGAAGCCCCCTGCCGACTATCCGCAGTCGCGCGTTGCCTCACACGATGAGGCGCTGAGCGCCCGACGTGTTGAAGGACTCTTTCTTGCGACAGGTGCACTGCAGCGTGGGCACTTCCTCCTTAAAAGTGGACGGCATGGAGATCGTTACCTTGAGAAGTGGGCGCTGCTGCAGCATCCCGATGCCGCTGCGGAAGTCTGCGCTCTTCTCGCCGAGCGGGCGCTCGTCGTGGCGCAGGCCGCCGCCGTTGAGATTGACTTGGTGGCTGGGCCAACCACGGGTGGTGTGCTCCTTGCATATGAGATCGGCCGACTCCTTGGCGTGCGCGGCATCTTTGCAGAAGAGGTCGCTGGTGACGCGGGCGCGGTGCGGCGAGAGTTTCGTCGCGGATTTCAGATCCCACCGCGTGCGCGAGTCCTGATGGTTGATGACATTCTGACCACAGGCGGATCGCTCCAGGCGCTCCTCCCGCCACTTCTCGCCGCTGGCGCACACCCGATCGCCGCGGCGGTGGTGGCAAGCCGTTCACCAGATCTGCGAAGCATTGAGATCCCAGGTCGCGAGAGCATCCCGCTGATCGCGGCGCTCACTCTCGACCTTCCAACATACGAGGCGAGCGAGTGTCCACTCTGCGCCGCGGGTGAACCGATCGGTGCGCCAGGGAGTAGCGGCCGCTAGTCGGCGTCAATCTCCAGAATTGCGGCGTCAAGCTCCGCATCGCCAATCACCCCTTCGAACGAGTGGATGATCACACCGTTCGTATCCACGGTGTAGACCCACGGCTCCACAGGGAGTCGCCAGGCCGTCGCAACGTCGCTCGGCTGGAGGCGTCCGCTTGCGTCCAGGGTGGGGATGACGCGGCTTCCGTTCCACTCCATCAGATACGGCTCCACATGAAGGATCAGCGCACCTGGGTGCCGCGCCGCGGCCTTCTTCACCACGGAGATCGTTGGCCCGCACGCCTGCGAGACACAGAAGGCGGGTGAGGCGAAGACGATCACGAAGGGTGTCCCTGCAGCGATCAAATCGGCTGCTGAGTACTTGTAGAGCCGCGGGAGCGGATCAGGATCGGTGCTAATCCCCGCAAGGCCATGCTCACTTGTCTTCTGGGTTGGCGTTGAGATCGTCGGCGCGGATGCGCCTGGACGAAGGGCGGTTCCGACGCTGGCGATGCGTGTGGTGAATCGGATGGAGAGGGGAGTGCCGTCTGCATCTGCACCAATAATTGAAAGCCCGATCTCTTGCGCCCCTGAAGGAAAGTTCGCAGGGCCAATGAAAAATCCGCGAACTTCGTCAATTGACCATACGAATGGGAGTTCAGCGGCGGGTGCGAGCGGGACGCAGCCGTCTCTGGTGATGTCAAACGTTTGCACCTTGAGTGACCACGCAGGTCCGCCGAGCGGGAAGCCTTCCGCATCCACGAGCCCGAGAAGGAGTCGATTCTCTCCCGCGGCGAGGTCGCTGTTTGCAAGAAGCGGGATCGGCCCGGAGCTCACCGTCTTTCCTGCGAGCGGCCATTCACCAACGCATCCGCTGCGCGTAAGTTCAGCCGAGGAGGGTGACGGCGTGCTGGGCGCTCCCGCACATCCAGAAACGAGCGCGACGAGGAGGAGTGCGTGTAGAAGTCTCACCTCTTCACTCTACCGCAGGCTTTTGAGATGCCGCGTATCATTGAGCCATGCAGGGCTTCCGACGCTCTCTCGCCGCGCTCCTCGGTGCAACGATCGGACTCGTCGTGATCGGGGTGATTGTCCGCGCCACCGACTCCGGCATGGGATGCCCTGATTGGCCCCTCTGCTACGGGGAGATCATTCCGCCAATTGATGACTACAAGGCGTGGCTGGAGTGGATCCATCGCGCCGCTGCAGCGGTGATCGGCCTGATCACACTGATCGTGGTTGCGCTGGCCCTCCGCTCCCTGAAGGGGAGGCGTTCACTGCAGGGCGCATCACTTGCACTGCTCGTTCTCGTCATCTTCCAAGCGTGGCTCGGTCGGCAGACCGTCCTTGAGTTCAACTCGGGCCAATCAGTGACAGCACATCTCGCCACCGCGATGGCGTTTGTTGGGCTGCAGGTCTGGGTCCTTGCCCGTAGCGGTTACCCCGAGCGCCTGAGCGGCATCTTTGAGGCGCGGGGTGCCGTCATTGCACCCATCATCGCCGCAGGGTCAATCTATGCGTTGCTGCTGTTCGGTTCGAACGTCACAGGTACGGACACCGGCCTGCTTTACCCCGACTGGCCACTGATGGGGGGCACCGTCTTCCCTCCAGTCACGGAGCTCTCCACGCCGCATATTGTGCATCGCTACGCAACGGGGATCGTGGGCCTGATCTTAGTTTCGGCGCTCTGGATCGTTCGTCGAGAGCCTGGGAGCCCGCGCCAGACCGCGCGCCTCCTTACCGCGGCGATCGGCCTCTTCCTGGTCCAGTGCCTGATCGGCGCGTTGCAAATCTTCACTAAGCTCGCCCCATGGACACAGACGCTGCACGTGGCACTCGCCACGCTGATCTGGATCTTGGTCGTTGGTGCAGCGGCGATCGCGCTCCTTGAAGCGCGACGTGCGAACACCGAGTCTGGCGGTGGTGCCGAACAGGCTGCCCCCCGCAGTTCAACGCGGAGCATGCTGAGTGCATACATTGCGCTGACCAAGCCGCGAATTGTTGAGTTGCTGCTGATCACCACCGTCCCAGCCATGTTCCTTGCTGCGCAAGGAGTGCCCCCGTTGATCCTGGTTCTCTGCACGCTGATTGGCGGAACGCTGAGTGCCGCGAGCGCCAATGTCTTTAACTGCATTGTCGATGCAGATATTGATAAGCAGATGACGCGGACGGCGGGACGCCCGCTCGTCACTGGCGAGATCAGCACGGGTGCTGCGCTGCTCTTTGCATCCGTGCTTGGCGCGGCGAGCTTCCTATTCCTTGCAGCAACAACCACACTGATGGCCGCCTTCCTTTCGCTGCTGGCAATTGGGTTCTATGTGCTCATCTACACGCTGATCTTGAAGCGCTCAACGCCACAAAACATTGTTATTGGTGGCGCCGCGGGTGCACTTCCACCTGTGATCGGGTGGGCGGCGGTGACTGGTGATATTTCGCTCGCGCCGATCCTTCTCTTTGCGCTCGTCTTCTACTGGACGCCACCCCACTTCTGGGCACTTGCGCTCCGCATCGGCCCTGACTATGCCGCAGCGGGGGTGCCGATGCTCCCCGTCACCGCAGGTCCTGCGGAGACGGCGCGACAAATCTGGCTCTACACAATCTTGCTCGTCGTCATGAGCCTGATGCTCTGGCTCGTTGCGGGGATGGGTGCGGTCTACCTCACGGTTGCAGTTGCTTTTGGAGCGGTGTTCCTGCTGCGCGCCTGGCGCCTACGAAGCGAGGTGCTCGGTGACGGCCTCCTCCGCGGTGCAACTCGCCTCTATCGGTTCTCAATTACGTATCTCACCGTGCTCTTTGCAGCGATCGCGATCGACGCGATCCTGCCACGCTAGCGGCGGCTGCTCGAGAGCGACTGCCGTTTTGCGCGTCCCGTTGGGTCGATCCGCGTGAGCCAGAACTGCACCTGCGGTCCAATCGTCAGCGCAAACCAGATCGTCCCAAAGCCGAACGTCCCGCCGAGTGCGATCCCTACAAGGCCTACAACCACCTCGATGACAGTTCGAACGAGCCAGATCGGTCGGCCGGTGACGCGGTGGAATCCGGTCATGAGGCCATCCCTAGGCCCTGGGCCGTTGCCGCTGCCGATGTAGATTCCCGAACCGAGCCCAACGAGTCCGGTCCCGATGACGGTGAGCGCAAGAGCGACTGGCAGATTCTGACTGAGAACCTCCTGTGGCGGAACACCGAGAAGGCGCATGGTGTTCAGGGTGATATCCATCACGAAGCCAATCACGACGATGTTAGAAATAGTCCCAAGGCCGGGCGCCTGTCGGATGGGGATCCAGAGCAAGATGACGAAGAGTCCGCTCAGTTGTGCCGCCTGACCAATGGTGATGCCGAGGTTGTAGCTGAGGCCTTGATGGAGGATCTCCCATGACGGGAGGCCAATGCCACCATTCACCATCAGCGAAAGCCCAACGGCGAAGATGGCTTGACCAGCGATTGACTGAGGGAATCGGCGCAGCGCCTCAGCGCTCATGGCGTTGGCGAGCCAGTTGCTTCGTGGTGCGGTCATGACACTCCGTTCAACGCTCTGCGCTTGCGCGTCGGAGTCGGTCAGCGATTGCAGCGCCGAGTCCTGGCTCAGGATAGGGGGTGGTCAGGATCGTGTCTTGCGCATCTCCGTCGACTCGGAGCGCCTCGTCAAGTTGATGGAGGAGTTCAAAGAGCTGTGATGCCGCGTGCACAGGATCGAGCCGCTCGCTCAGCGCCGCGCGTGCAACCACAGTGATACCGGCGGCGAGCTGATCAAGACGAGCGAGGGTTGCGTCGTCCGGCGCGAGGAGTGCGACGCGCGAGAGGTTACGCAGATCCGGTGAGGCAGGGTCAATGATGCGAACCCGCGCACGCGGGGCGTAATGCGACGCGGTCATCCCCGGCGCAGGGAGCGCGGCGTCAGATGGTCCTGGAGCTGCGGGCCCAAGGAGTGGACCGAATGGCGCGAGGGCGCGTTCCACGAGTTCGCGTGGCACGCCGCCGGGTCGCAGGAGTCGCGCTGGCTCGCCAGGGAGAAGTGAGACGACGGTTGACTCAACGCCGATGCGCGATGGTTCGGCGACAACGATCGCATCGATCCGCCCGCTCAACTGCTCCGCCACGTGCGCGGCGCTGGTGGGGGAGAGTTGACCGAAGAGATTGGCGCTCGGCGCCGCAATCGGGATCCCAGCTGCGCGAATCAGTGCGCGCGCGGTCTCGTGTGCTGGGAGGCGCACCCCAACGCTCGGGAGGCCTGCGCGAACAAGTTCGGGAATCGCTGTGGATGCGGGGGCAACAATCGTGAGCGGCCCTGGCCAGAAGGCATCTGCGAGCGCGCTCACGCGCGGGTCACTGAGCGCACTGGTGGAGAGGACGCGAGGGAGTTCAGAACGATCAGCAATGTGCACGATCAGTGGGTCAAAGGTTGGGCGACCCTTCGCCGCAAAGATCCGTGCAACGGCGATCGGATCCGTTGCGTTAGCGCCGAGACCGTAGACCGTCTCCGTGGGGAAGGCAACGAGCTTTCCTTCGCGAAGCAGCGCGGCAGCACGTGGAACCGCAGCTGCGACCTCATCTGGGTTGCGAGCGTTGAGTAGCTCTGTCTTGATGGCTTCCATCACCCGGCCCTGATGGTGAGCGTGATTGGTGCGTGATCGGAGGGGAGTGCCCCCTTCCGCTCTTCGCGATCCACACTGAATTCGAGCAGCGTTCCCGCCGATGGTGAGGCGAGAAGGTGGTCAATGCGCATGCCGTGACCGCGATGAAACGCACCCCCGCGATAGTCCCACCACGTGAAGGCGGGCTGCTCACCAGCTGGCGTAAGCTGCAGAGCCGAATCTGCGAGTCCAGTGGCGAGGAGAGCCTGGTACGCGCCGCGCTCTTCCTTAGAAACGTGCGTTGCGCCAGCAAGTGCGGCGGGATCCCACACGTCTTCGTCTCTTGGGGCAACGTTGAAGTCCCCACCGAGAATCAGTGGTCCGGTGGTGAGTGCTTCGCGTGACCAGTGCGCGAGTGCCTCTATCCAGCGCAACTTCGCACGCCAGTATCCGCTCCCAACTTCACGGCCGTTCGGCACATAGACGCTGGCAATCTGGATCCCTGCGCACCGTGCCGCAATCAGGCGCGGCTCTTCGCTGAGGTCAGGATCATCCGCTTGGACTGGGCTCGCCGCAGCTACGGATGTGGCGGGGAGACCGAGCAGCAGCGCGTCAAGGCCAACGCGTGAGGCGATCAGCACACCGTTGCGTCCCCCTGCTCCGATCGAGACCCACTGATAGCCGTGCGCGTCGAATAGATCAGCGGGAACCTGCTCTGGGTTGCACTTCGTCTCTTGCAGGAGGAGGACGTCAGGCCTTGCGCGTTCAATGAACGCGGCGAGTCGTTCTGCGCGCGCGCGGATGCCATTCACATTCCATGAGGTGATGGAGATCGCTTCTGCGCCCATGCGCGCGCGTTACGTTCGAGGGCCGTGAAGGATTGCGCCGATCAGCCCGTCTGCTCCACCTGGCTCTGCTCCTGCACCGTTGTCCAGCTGCACGGAAACTCCGAGCGCACCGAGCGCGGCGAGCGCTCGTTCAAGTGCGCTCTCTGCCACGGCAAGGTGCACCACTCCGTCTCCGCTCTCGGGGCTGCCGACAACCCCTTCAATCGCAATCTTCTCTGCGGCGAGTGCGGACGTGACCGCGGCAAGGCTGCCAGCGGCGGGGGTGATGGTGATGCTGAACCAGGCGCTCATACGCGTATCGTAGGCTACCGCGCCTGCGCAGCGTTCGGTGCGGCGCCAGAGACTGCGATCGTCCGCTGCGCGCCACCGAGCGTGACCTCAATGACCAAGTTGCTGCGCAGCGCACGGCGTCCGTCTGCCGGATCTCGCTGCGGGCCGAGCGGCTCTGGGGAGGCGCTGGCACTCCCAGCCGAATAGGTGCCAAGGAGCGCATCCGAGATCCACCACGAGCTCAGCGTTGGCGTGCCACCAGTGCGCGGGGTGGCGAGTAGTGAGAGCTCAAGTCGCCCATCAACGGTGGGGGCGAGGAGTGCGACCTCATCCCGATCATCTGCATTGCGATCCCAGACCGTGAGCTGGATCTGGTCGAGCGCTGCCGAAGAGGTGCCAACCAACTGTGGCGCGCCAAGTGCGGGCGGTTGAATTCGCTTTGCGACCCAACGGCGCTTCTCTGAGAGCGCCACCCAGATGCCACTCTGTCCGCCACCCGCCGCAACGTTCGCTGCGGGCGTTGGGGCCTTGATCACGAGATCGTCGCTCCCATCGCCATTGACGTCTGCAGTGAGGGTCTCCATGCGCGTTGCGTCAATGCCAGCGGCGGCGAGATCCGTCACGCTCCAGATATCGTCGCGCCAGGCGTACTCATCACCTCGCCGTTCAATGGAGCCCATTGCGGCGCTCGTCACTGGGAGACCGGTGAGTGGATCGGTGGTGTTCCAGACGCGGAGGGTTGCGATCTCCGGGAAGAGGTCGCCGTCGAAGTCTCCGCGGAACTCGGTGAGCGTCCCGTCACTCCAGCCAGCTGGAAGCGACCACGGCTCGGCAAACGGATCGCCCACGTAGTCCACCAACGTTGCATCAGACTCGCCCGGCAGAGGTTGATAAAGCGCCACATTCGGGCCATAGAAGCGTCGAATCAGCGCTTCAAAGGTCTCACCGTCTCGCGCACAGCGGCGTGCATTCTGCTGGAACAGGTGGAACCCCGTGTAGTACTTGTCGCACCCCTTTCGGTACGCCCCACCACGATACCCAGTGTGTGCGAATCCCTTGCGGCCGCCTGCGGTGCGCCAGATTGAGAGTGGCCAAATTGCTTCAATCGCAGAGCGGATGAGGGGGAGTCGAGCGGGGAGTCCCTTCTTGATGCGCGCTGCGTCTGACGCTTCCTGCCTTGCAGTTGCGTTCTCCCTGTAGAGCTGGAAGGTGACGGTCGAACCAATATCGAAACAGTCGCCGTTCTTATCTTTGAGTTTCTTGTTTGGGTGCGTGATGTACCACCATGCATACTGCTTGACGATCTGCGCAGCGGCGAGGAGTTGCGCGCGGTGCGTCTCGTTCGGACCCCACTCGTCAATTACAACTCGCTCAACGTACGTCTTAAAGTCAACCTGCACCCGCTCGCCCATCTTGTAGCGTCGCCCCTTCTTGATGGGGATATGCACCCAGATGCTCTCTGGTGGTCTCGTCAGCGAGGTCCATGGCGTGCACTGGTAAGGCGCGGCAGCCGATGCTGCGGGAGCGCGCTCACCAGCGGCTGGACCAGCGGCCGGGATGACCAGCAGTGAGAGGAGCAGCGCGACAGCGGTCGCGCGCCTAACCCTCTGCAGGTGCCCCAGCACGTGTTCCGCTCCTGAGTGGGATCTCCTCGATCAACGTTGCCGCAAGGAGTGCCACAAGGCTTGCGATGACGGCAATCCAGAAGATTGAGCCGATTGCATCGGCAACTCCTGTCTTGATGGCATCAAAGAAGACCTGCACGTATCCGGCAGGGATCAGTGCGAGGAGGGCGGGATCAAACTGACCGCCAACATTCGTGAACTGATCAAGGTTGCTCCCCGCGGCCGCGAAGAGTGGGTCAAAGGTTCCAGCAGGTGCCGCTGTGGCGAGTTCTTCGGGGATCGTGCGCGTCAGCTGCCCGCCAAAGTAAGAACCAACAACGGCGAGTCCCACTGAGCCGCCAACTTGGCGGAAGAAGGTGAGGTTCGAGGTTGCTGCACCGAGGAACTTGAACGGGACCGCATTCTGCACAACGATCGTGAATACAGAGAGTGTTGGCCCGATGCCGAGTCCAGCAAGGAACATCCAGCCACGAAGCACCCATGGGTCGGTGTCCGCCTTGATGTTTGTGAGAAGAAGTGAGCCCGCGGTGACTAGAACGATCGCCCCGAGGATGAGCGTCTTGTAACGCCCGCGTCGCGCCACCAGCAGCCCTGCACCGACTGAACTGATGATCACGCCGAGGAGGAGTGGGAGTGTGGCGTAACCAGAGTTGGTCGCCGACTCGCCGAGCACGGTCTGGAAGTAGCGCGGAAGGAAGATCACTGCGGCGAAGAATCCGATTGATGCGAAGAAGGCGGCCGCCGCGGCTGCCGCAAACGTGCGGTTTCGGAAAAGTTCGAGTGGAATGATCGGCTCCTCGGCCTTTGCCTCAACGAGGATGAAGAGACCAAGGATCGCCAGGCCCGCTGAGATGAGGCCGGCAACCGCTGGCGTGGCAAAGTCGTTTGTCTGCACGTTGGTGAGCCCAATCAGCACAGGAACGATTCCTGCAACAAAGACCAGCGCTCCAAGGACGTCAATCTTCTGATTTGCACGACCGCGGAAGGTTGGAAGCTCCAGCATGATGATGATGATACTGAGGAGGCCGATCGGCAGGTTTACGTAGAAGATCAAGTGCCAACTGAAGGTGTCGGTGAGCCAGCCGCCGAGGGCGGGGCCCACAAGGCTTGAGAGTCCGAATACTGCTCCGAACAGCCCCTGGTAGCGTCCGCGCTCTTTTGCGCTGTATAGATCGCCAATGGTCGCGAGTGCGATTGGGAAGAGTGCACCAGCGCCGAGTCCTTGAATCCCTCGGAAGAGGATCAACTGTTCAATGGTTTGTGAGAGGCCGGCGAGCGCCGATCCAATGAGGAAGAGACCGACTCCGGTGAGCAGCAGCGGCTTCCGGCCGTACATGTCAGAGAGCTTCCCGTAGATGGGTACGGTCACGGTGCTAGCAAGGAGGTAGATCGTGACGACCCATGTGTAGAGGTTTGCGCCATTCAAATCGGTGATGATCTGAGGGAGTGCGGTGCCGACAATCGTCTGGTCGAGCGCCCCCAAGAAGAGGGCGAGCATGATCGCAATGACGATGCCCTGCTTTGCGCGCTTGGGGAGATCCTCTCCTGCGTGGTGGCTTGCGGCGGGCTTTGCCTTGGTCGCCTTGGCAACGCGCTTCGCGGCCGGGGTTGCTGCCGCACGCGTGGTGCTACGTCGTGGCGTTGCCATGGGGACCTCCTGATTCACGCCTCTGCCACATGCTGCGGTAGTTCACGTTGCAACGATCATACTCCTCGCCTCCAGGGCTGTCCTCACGCGCTAGGGTTGCCTCATGAAGATCGGCATCGTCGTTGAGGGCCAGATGGGACTCACCTATGCGCAGCAACTCGCGATTGCGACGCGCGCTGAGTCACTCGGCTTTGATGCCTTCTATCGCACCGATCACTATGAATCCTTCCCAGGTCCCGCAGATCAGGCGACGAGCGATGCGTGGAGTGTCCTCGCGGGAATCTCGCGCGAGACTTCGCGCATCACACTCGGCACGCTGGTGAGCCCAGTGACCTTCCGATACCCAGGCGAGTACGCGAAGGTCGTCGCCACCGTGCAGGAGATGGCAGGACGGCGCATGCACGCAGGCCTTGGTGCTGGCTGGCATGAGTCGGAGCATCGCCGATACGGATTCCAATTCCCAGAGATGCCAGTCCGGGCGGCGATGCTGGAGGAGCAGCTCAGTATTGTGCGCGGCCTCTGGTCGGGCCCTGATGGCTGGTCATTCAACGGGACGCACTACCAAGTCAGTGATGCACTCTTTCGGCCGAAGCCAGATCCCATGCCGTGGGTGATCACTGGCGGTGAGGGTTCCCCGCGCGGCATGCGCATCGCTGCAGCACACGCTGACGAATTCAATCTGACCTCATCGACGCCGCAAACTGCGCGCGAGAAGTTCGCGGCCCTTGATGCAGCCTGCACCGCCGCTGGACGCGACCCCGCAACGCTGGTGCGATCGGCGATGAGTGGACTCCTCATTGGCCGGAGCCGCGCCGACTATCTCGCTGGCGTGAGCCGCTTTATGGAGCGGATCGGAGGGGCTGGGGACCCAGAGGAGTATCTTGCGCCGCGACGCCCGCGCTGGGTCTCAGGGACGCCAGAAGAGGCGGGGACCCAGATGCGCGCCTTCCGCGACGCGGGTGCGCAGCGACTGTTGCTGCAGCACTTTCTCCCACTTGAACTTGACCCGCTCGACCTGCTCGCCGAGATCCGCGACTCGCTTTAGCGGACGCGCCTTAGCGCACGAAACCGCGCCGCCCAGCGGGACCAGTGCGGAAGATGACAAGACCCCGTAGGGCGCTGAGCGGGACGGGTCCACCGTGACGTGAGTCACTTGAGGCGGCCGAATTGTCACCGAGGAGCCAGAGCGCATCTGATTGGTGTGACGTGCTCTCCGGCGCGCGGG
>Ga0207939_1000229_pt1 | contig 18757 bp, 21 predicted proteins | sample LakMenEpi02Jun12_FD_150663 | JGI IMG/M metagenome (GOLD analysis project Ga0207939, IMG submission 150663) | Freshwater microbial communities from Lake Mendota, WI - 02JUN2012 deep hole epilimnion (SPAdes) | ecosystem: Environmental > Aquatic > Freshwater > Lentic | place: Lake Mendota, Madison... | reverse complement strand
CACGGATAGGAAGATTACCGATGAGATAGCCATTTCGGATATTTTAGACAGCCATACGTTCGACCAGATTGCCAATCAGTTCCGCATTACGGGTGGGACGACGGATTACTTGGTGGCGATGAAGGGATTCTACGATGACGGCTTAGTTGTCTTGAATCGGAACAGCTTGCATTTGATAAGCGGGACGGCTGGAAGTCTAACCGACACGAAAGTAACGCAGTTAACCACCGAGGTTGGGTGCTTGGCGAGAAAAAGTGTTGTGATGAAGGGCAACGCTATGTTCTTTTTGTCCGATGATGGAGTTTATGCCGTTGAGTTCCTGAATGATTACAACCTTCGTGGTGCAGATGAGCCTATTTCCAAGAATATCCAGCCATACATTGACCGGATTAACAAAAATCTAGCTGCTGAGGCTGTTGCGGTGCTGTTCAACAACCGATATTACCTTGCCGTAGCGTTGGATTCTAGCGCAGGAGCCAATGATGCCTTTGGAAACAACACGATTTTGATTTTCAACTTTCTGAATAAGGCATGGGAGTCGATTGATACCTTTGGGGCTAGTGATTTTATCATCAAAAACCTGATTATCGGCAGCGCATCGGAGCGCGATAGCATTTATGCGGTAACTTCCTTGGGTGGATTGCATGAATTGGAGGCTACTGAGAGTTCTTTGGACAACTTGGTGTCGGCAGGTGCTACAACTAACTTTCCGATTAACTCTTCTTTGACCACTAGGGGGTATGCCTTGGGCAATCTTGACCGTAAACGGTTCACCGATGGGCAGCTTACCATGCAATGCGTTGATGGTGGGCTTGGTGAGTATGCTATTTCCTTTGCGGCTGAAGACCCTGACAACAATCAGAGTATCGGAACTACAACTGACTTCCTTGGAGGCACGGTTCTAGGGACTGGTTCCGCTTCCGAAGATGAAACGGGGAACATCCGGTTTCGCCTTGGTGGGATTCGTGGCTATGTAGGAAGCCTAACCTTGACACGGACAATCGGTTCCCCTAAGATCACCTCTATTAAGGTCACTGGTTCCGTGACAAACAGACAAATCATTTCCCAATCGTAATATGCCTGGAGTCGTAGAAACAACCGATACATTTGCTACCAATCAAGTGATTACCAGCACGGCGATGAACAACATCATCGACCAGACGTTGTTCACAAGTGATGCGATAGCCAGTGGAAACACAACGCTTGCTTTGGTGGCGGGTAAGCTCAAAGTAGGAACGATTACCTCAAATGAGATGGGGACAAACGCTGTTACAGCCAACGCGATTGCGTCAAATGCAGTAACTACTGCCAAGATTCTAGATGCAAACGTAACCACAGCAAAGATTCTGGATGCAAACGTAACTACCGCCAAGATTCTTGACGCTAACGTTACAACCGCAAAGATTGCAGACGCTGCCATCACTGCTCCCAAGCTGAATGGAGCGCAGACTGGCGCGGCTCCTATTTACGGGATTAGAGCATGGGTAAACTTTGATGGAACAACGGCAGATGACATTGGCGGGACTTACTCTAGGACGCTTACAACCGTAACGGTAACTACATCTGTTGACCACGGATTGATTGTTGGACATAAAGTTTTTTTGGATTTTACATCTGGAAGCGCGTCTAATGGAGCTTTTGTTGTGACTGGAATTACCAGTAATACTGTTTTCACTGTAACGCATGGAACATCAGGAACAACCAGTGGAAACGTTACGCTAAATCGTAGGCTGATTAGGGCATCTGGCAATGTCTCAAGCGTTAGCTTGTTAGCAACTGGAAAATATGCCGTTAATTTTACAACAGCCCTTCCAAATGCAAATTATGCACGATCTGGATTTGCCAACTTTACTGATGGCGATACCAAAGGATTTGTTGGAGGAACTGATGAAACAGCAACAACAGAGCAATCTTGCGATATCAATACTGCTAACTCAACAACTGGATCTGAGATTAACATTTCAGTAGTCAACGCAATGTTTGTAGGATGACCTCCCACCTAGCAACCGCCCTTACCCTTTATGAATCAAACAACATTGACCTGCAAAGCCTTATCGGTTGGCACTTGTCTTACGGTATTGTGCTTTCAACTCCAAAGGTTTTTGCGTTGTGCTTTCACTCGCACAGTAGCGAGCCTGAAAAGGCAGTTGCTTTCGAGCATTCGGACACGCTTCACTTCACCATGTGTTGCGGCGATATGCTTAGTGGACTACGCCCTTTCAAAGATGATTACAAATACCTTTCCTTTCGCCGTGACTTCAAAGGGTCGGAACGGACTCGCTTGTTAAGCATGGAAAAATTTTACTCAAAACTACGATAAAATCATGGGCAGCCTATTTAGCAAACCAAAAACAGTCAAAGCTCCAAAGATGGACATTGGCAAAGATATTCAGAGATACGTTTCTGGTATGTCTGGCGCATTGCCTCAGATATTATCGCAGGAGCAACAATTCCGTCCTCAGTTCCAAGGTCTGAATCTCGGTGATATTCAATCGTTCCTTAGCGGTTCCGGTGGACAACAAGGAATCTTTGGTCTTAGCAACCAAGCCGCGCAACAAGCTGGTATGGGGCTTGGTGAGGCAAGGGGGGCGGAACTCGGTCAGATGACCGGACAAGCAGGTCTTACACGTGGATTGATGCAAGCGTTGTCGCCGGAACAGGCTGGCGTGGTGCAAGGCTTCGACACAGAGGCGCAAAGAGCATTAGCCGCCTCCCAAAGAATCAGCCCAGAAGAACAGCGCGGATACCAACAGACAGCGCGTGAAGCTGCCTCTGCGGCTGGCCGTCTTGGTGGAAACGCCGCTATTGCCTCCGAGGTGATGGGGCGTGAGGATGTATTTGCTCGCAAACGTGCCGAGGCTGCACAAGCGGGGCAGAACGCTTACAATGCCGCGCAGGGGTTCTACACTCAGCCAGGATTAAATCTTCTGAGTTCCGCCCCATTGTCGTATCAGCAAGGGCAGCAGTTCATCAACACCGGACTTGGCGCGATTGGATCGGGAACGCCTCAGTTGTTTGATACCTCCGTGGGGCTTAACCTTGGTGCGGCACAACGCGCTAACCAGCTTGCGGCGGCACAAGCTAACGCACAGGCACAGGCTTCTCGTAGTGCGGGGTTCATGGGTGCGCTTGGGAGCATCGGCGGTGCGCTTTTGACTGCCCCGATGACTGGCGGGGCTTCCCTTGGCGGTCTTGCTCTTGGTAAGGCTGGATCATTATTTAAGTAAAAATCAACAATATGGCGACTTACGGAAGAGGACAGATGCTAGGTTCGGGGATCAACCCTGAGTCATTCAAGCTGGATTACAGCGGGATGGCTAATGCTGCTGCTACGCAAGCACAGGGGGTTGCAGACCTTGGGCAAAGCATAGGCAATACGATCTCGATGGTGGGTGAGGAATACAAGGAGAGGAAAAAAGAACAAGCGGAACAAAACAAACAGATCAAGTTAGCTGAGAATGTAGGAAAGCTGATTGTTCAAACCATGCCGGAATACGCCGACATGATTAACCCAAGCCTTCTTGCCATTAGCGATCAGAACATTCCGCTTGCTGACAGGGTTGTTGAAGCACTCAACATTACCGAAGGATTTAAGACTAGGCTTGACCTTGAGGGTCTAAAAAGAGAACGTGAAATGGATGCAATGAGAATGCAGAAGATGCGTATGTCAATGCAACCTAGTTCTGATACCGTTGAGGAGACGCAAATTGTATGGTAAATTTATTCAATAAATTCAAATGCCAGAAAAACCATTAACATCACTTCTGAGTCCTAATTCAAACTTGCGCTCTAAAGTTGCAAGTCTTGATTCTGCTATTGATACGCTAAGAGCAAACGGGATGGAGAGTCAGGCTAATATGCTCTACTCTAATCTTCAACAGGCGATAGCAAACAAGGACATTGATAATCTAAAGGCGTATTCAGGTCAGTTGATGGCATTGAATACCAAGAATCTTACCGTTCCCGCAGAGGCAAGAACACCTAAAGATGAAGTAGCCAGATCAATCGAGCAACTTATTAGCGTTGCTGACAGTCGAAACATAGTAATTCCTCCGGCAGACCTAGCTGCCGCCGCTAATGCTTTTGCATCTAAAGATCAACGTGCTGCATCTGCTTTAGCTAATGATATAAGTGAGCTAGTAAATAATCGCATTAAGATTCAAGATGAGGAAGAAAAAGAACAAATTGAATTGGATGACGGCAGCATTGCTATTGTAGGCTTAAAGTCTAGAAGTCGATACGACAATACGGGAAATATAATTCCATTTGGCAACCAAAACGCGCAAATTTTCAGATCGGTTGTTAGTGAGGCTTATTCTCCTCAATCAAAAGAAATCATGGCAGCAATGGGTGGTGGGAATGATTTGGTTGGAGCCTCTGCTATTGGTGCGCCAATGCAAAAACAACCAGACATAGGTGCAAACCCAGAAGCGTATGCTGCTATGCAGAAATCGCCAGAGCCTGCACTTGACCCAATAGAAAGAAACACAAGAGCTAACGAACGCGCTAGACTTCTGTATGAATCAGGAGATAGGATAGGTGCGCTCAATACCTTGAGAGCATTAAAAGCAGAAGATATTTACGGAGATATTACCGACGAGACTTTGGATTCTTATTTTGGCAAAAGCTCTGCAACTGTTCCAAGTAAAATACCACTTGGTGAAATTATCAAATAAAGATGCCTGACTTAACAAGAGATAGCCTTTCACGGGCGCGTGAGGAGGGCTACTCCGATCAAGAAATAGCATTGCATATTTCCGAAGGTCGTGACGACATTAAGAATGCAATGGAAGAAGGCTATTCCCTTGATGAGATTGCAGATTATCTTTCTGGGAAACAAGCTCCGAGGCAAGAAGAGAAGCAGGAAGAAAAGAAAGAAGAACCGAAAGACCCAAGCATAGGGCGTATTGCTGCTGGACTTGGTGCTGAGATTGTGTTGGCAGAGGGCATGAAGGCGGGGGGGGCTGCTGGCGGAGCCGCAATAGGTGCGTTAGGAGGTCCAACTGCTCCAATTACTGTTCCTGCTGGTGCTCTTATTGGGTATGTAGGCGGAGCATTAACTGGCGGAGTTTCAGGTTCTATTGCAGCACAAAAAATAGAAGGGGCAAGTGATATTGATTATGGAAGAGTGGCTATTGACACTCTTTTGAATTTAATTCCTGGAAGCAAGATTGGCAAAGCTGGAGGTAAACTAGCAAAAGTTACCGGTGCGATTGCCAAAAGACCGATTGCTTCTGGTGTTGCTATTGGCGGATTGGCAACTCCCGCTTACATGGCGGTTGAAGAAGCTGGCGGCAAAGAAGATTACTCGCTTAAAGACTACCTAATCGGAGCGGGAACAAGCGCAGCGTTGGGAGGTGGACTTGGCGTAGCCGAAAGAGCATTAACCGCAGGTGTTAGAAAAATAAGGAATAAGACTCCTGATGAGATCAACAAACTTATTGAAGCTGGCGACCCAACGACTATTGACTTAGTTGACACGCTTACTGCTGGACTTACTCCAGATGATTTGAAAATGGCTCCTGCTAATTTCAAAGGCAGCGTTAGTGAATACATAAGCAATGCGACAAAAGCAACTGCATCAAAAGTAGTGCCTACCAGAGTCATTGGATATGACGCAACGACTGCTGCGAAGAAAGCGAAGGCTTCCGTGGAAGCTGTTGAAGGAACAGCAACAAACATAGGTAGTCGAATCGACTCATATCTTGAAGCAAACCCACAATATCGGGCTGATGCAATAGCGTTTCTTGATGGTGAAGATCGTCCTGACTTACCGCCTGAACTGCTGGAGCAACTTGTATTTGGCAGAAGCAAGATACGGACAGAGCAGCAACGGATGATTGATCTTGATAATAGCGGAGAGAAACGACTTCCAGAAGGTAAGTCAGATATGCTGGCGGCTAGCCTTAATCGTGACGACTATCTGACTAGAGGTTATGAGTTTTTCCAGAATCCAAACTACACGCCATCCCCTGAGAAGTATGACGCGCTAAAACGTCGGCTAACAACTGGGCTTACCGACGAAATGAAGGATGCTCGGATGAAAGAGTATATTCGTGATTACAGAATGCCAAGTAACGAGGCAGAAGCAATAAGGAGATTCCATGGAATTCGTCCTGGTGGGGAAGGTAAATCAAACGAGGCTTATCAAAGAGACCTCAAGGCTAGTTCTACTCCTAGTAAAGAACAAATTGAAGCAAAACAAAAGCAGCTTGATGAAGAAAAAATGACTGAAGAGGAAGCCAACAAATACTTGGCAGAACTTCAGTTAAAGATGAAGGGGAATCCTACGGAGTTTTCTGCATTTATGCAGGGGAAAGGAACTCCAAATGTATTAAAGCAAAGAAAGGTTGTTTCACAAGAGCTAGAAGATTACCTTGGGCTGATTACACAACCTGGACAAAGAGTAAAGTCAACCATATCCGTTCTCAATAGGATCAACGAATACAACGAATCTGATGCTAGGATTGCAAAGTCTTTGCTTGATTCTGGCATGGCAGTAAAAGCGTCTGATCCTAATTTCCAACAGGGGCTTCAACCCTTGAAACTCAAACGTGGCGATGCAATGTTTGATGGGGAACCATTGTTTGTTGATCCTTACACTCAGAACGCAATCAACAAGGTTTACGCAGGAGGAGTAGAAGAACAATCCAACTTGCTTGCGGCTCGCTTAATGGGGGATATTTATGAGACTGCCGTATCTGGTTTGAAGTCGGCTAAAGTGCTTGGGAATCTTTCATCTTATTTGATCCAAGCCCCAAGCAACCTTGCAGCAACACTCGGTGCGGGAATGAATCCTGCCCTTGGTCTTGGTAATGCTGTGAAAATGGCACTTGGAACACTTGGTGGAACAAAGCTAGGCAGCTTGCCAGTAATTAAAAGATTCGCTAATGAAGCACCTCCAATAACTTTGCAGAAGTTTAAGGACTACAAGAAGCGCGGAATGATAACTGGCAACATTGCCTATGAGGATCTCAAGGCTGGGCTTCAAGGGAAACGCATTGGAAAGGTTCTTGAGAAAGTGACTAATGTTCCTGGTCGTGTTTACAGTTTACCCGATAACATATTTAGAGTTGTAAACTACGAGAACAATATGCACGTCTTGAAAAAGATGATGCCAACTGCTACTGATGAGCAGATCAAAGAAATGGGAGCAAGACTCACAACAAAGACTTACCCCAACTACGATTCAATAAGCCCTGAACTGAAGGCACTTTCAAGGGCTGGCGTAATGCCTCAGTTTGTTACCTACTCTCTTGAGTTTGCAAGGACTCAGTTTGAGCAAGCCAAGGCAATAAGAGACATGATGAATGGCACTTTGGTAGCAAAGCTGGGAGATGAGTTTAAGGATATTCCTGTTAATCAATCGGCAATGAAGAAAGAAGCTGCCAAAAGAGCAGTTACTATGGCTGCTGCCTATGCCGCCGCGACATACGGATTGAACCAATTTAACCGCGAGACATTCACGGAAGAAGAAGAGAGGGCTTATCGGGATACTGTTGCGGCAGAATTTGAACGGGACAAACCGCTTTTGCTTTACCGGAAAAAAGATGGGTCTATTGGCTCAGTGAATACTTCCGTTTATCTGCCACAAACCATATTGGCGAATCCCGTCATGTCGATATTAAGAGGCGAAAACGCAGAGGAAGGGACTGGCAATCTTCTAAAGGTTCTTGCCACTGAGCTTGTTGGAGAAGGTTCGTTTGCGCTTCAGGCTGGCACATCAATGATTTCCGGTAGGGATTTTGAAACAGGTGAATTGATTTCCAATGCCCCAAGCACGATGGGACAAGTGGCAGATAGAAGTGCAAACTTTGCCAAGGAATTTATTCCATCCACGATTACTGCATTGCAAAGACCTGATAGGACGACCCAAGAAAAAGTCACAAGACAACTTGGAATACGCGAAGAGAAAAGAACCATTCCAGAAGGTTTTAGATTTAAGGCTCGCCTTGTAAATGAGGCAGTTAAGAATATCAAATCCACCATGTCAGGGCATCAATACGCATTGAAAGATGGCAGGATAACGCCGGAGCAATACGAAAGTCTGGTTGCAAACGAGCAAGCGAACTACGCTGGTAATATGCAGAAAATGTTAGCTCATGTGGATAATCTCAGAACGCTTGGTGAGACCGATGAAACAATCATACCAATGCTTAAGGATGCGAATTTCTCAAGTTCTGACACACTCAACCTGATTGATGGTAAACTTGTTCCATTCGACCCGACAAAAGAGAAAACAACATCCGAATTACTGGATGAGATGGCTGGAAAGAATGATGCGGAAACCCGTCAAAACATTAGGGACTTCATAAAGAAAGACCCGATTGTTGGTGAGAGGATTCTGGGAGCATACAAAGACAGGATGCGAAACCAAGGAATTGTTCTTTCTCCAAAGGAAGCATTGCTTGCTGGGTTGCCAACCGATGAGAAGGTTGCAAGGCTTTTCCCAGAAATCCAATCAAGCCGCGATCCACAAGCCGCAATCAGAAGGCTTGTTAAGAAAAAGATATTGACCGAGACTGATGTATTGAACATAAGCATCAGGCAGAAGGCGCAACGAAATGAGTGACGAAAAACTAGAGAAGTTCAAAGAGAACTACTACGACGACCGCCCTGACAAAAGCGAGTGGTTCCTTGAAGTGCGTGAACGTGCCAAATCTCTCTCCCGTAATAACGTCGAGCATTATGCCCCACACAAGGCAGCGTTGGCGTTGTTCCTTTTATCTCAGGGCGCAAGGATAAGCGAGATTTCCAAGAAAACGGGAATGGGGCGGGACGTAATTCGTGGGTTGGAGTGGCGGCACAACGATACCCTAGAGACGAAGCGTAAAGAGTTTTCCATGCGCTACGCCATCGCCGCGCAGGAATACACCGATTTGCTGTTTGAACGCGCTACGCAGCTATTTGACGACCCTGACAGCCTTGCTAAGATTTCCCCTGAGAAGCTGGCAATCACGGTTGGCATCCTTACGGACAAAGCGGCACAACTTACCGGCATGGCGACTACCGTGGTGGAGCATCGCAAGGGGGCAAGTCTAGATGACGCTGCCAACCTTATCAATGAAGCAAGGTCACGTATCGCCAAGGGCAAGGTAATTGAAGCAGAAGTCGTATGATTTGGAGACCGCATCAAATCCTCACTCCACCAACGGACGAGGAGCTAATTCAGATGACACCGGAAGAGGTGTTGTCTATCCATCGTATCTACCACGAAGCGATTGAGAATGCGGAGAAAGACCCGTATGAGTATGGTTTCCGACTGCCCCACTGGACGAAAGCGGAGGAGCAGCTTCACGAAGTAAACGAAATCCTAGCATTAGGCGGAAATCGCAGCGGAAAAACTCAGTGGGGTGCGTTCTCCGTTGTCCGTGCTGCCGTGGAGAATCCCAACTCCGAGATATTCTGCTTTGCGCAAACATCCGAGGTGTCTATCCGCCAGCAACAAAGCGCGGTGTGGGCTTGGCTTCCTGAGTATCTAAAAACCAAGTTCACTAGCGCAAACGCTTACATTTCCTACAAGAAGAAAACAGGATTCACTGATTCGTCGCTAATCCTCCCGAACGGTTCACAGATTATCTTCAAGACGTATTCCCAGTATCAGAACAACCCAACCATCCTAGAGGGTGCGGAGCTTGGTTCTAGGAGTCCAGTCTGGCACAATATCGGCGTATGGCTGGATGAATACCTTCTCGGACCAGAATTGATAAACACTCTTCGCTTCCGACTTGCAACCCGCAATTCCAAGATGCTTGTGACATTCACGCCGATTGACGGGTGGACTGAGGTTATCAAGGAATATCTGGACGGCGCGATAACCATTGAAAGCAGGGAAGCGGAATTGCTGAATGGCGAGCTTGTCCCGTATGTTCAGAAGTCCAAGAAGCTAAATGCGTCCGTGCATTACTTCCATTCGCAGGACAATGCTTTCGGTGGATACGAGCGCATTAAAGAGACGTTGAAAGGCAGGACACGGGAAGAGATTCTGATTCGTGCATACGGTGTGCCGATGAAGTCACACGCCACCAAGTTTCCCAAGTTCAACAAGGTGGTTAACGTGGTGGAGCCGGACAAGATTCCGAAGACCAACATCACAAGGTATCATATCATCGACCCCGCAGGATCAAAGAACTGGTTTATGTGCTGGATTGCGGTGGACGAGACGGGAACATTTTGGGTTTACCGCGAATGGCCTGGAGTTGACGTAGGCGACTGGGCGGAATGGCGGAACGGCAAGTGGATGCCTGGAGAGGGCGCAAAAGGGCAAGGCTACGGTATCCGTGACTACATTGAGCTTATTGAAAACGTAGAGGAAGATGAAGAGATTTTTGAGCGAATAATCGACCCTAGACTAGGAGCCGCGAAGTATCAGGTTCAAGACGGTTCGTCCTCCATTATTGAGGATTTGAACGAATCTGGGATGGTTTGCATCCCTGCTCCTGGGTTGGATATTGACGATGGACTGCAAGCATTGATCGGGAAAATGGCATGGGATACTTCTAAGCCGTTGGATTCTGTCAACCGCCCGCATTTCTACATCAGTTCCGACTGCGAGAACATCATCCAAGGGTTGTCAGAATACACCGGAGACGGCGGATTAAAAGAGGCATGGAAGGACGTTATTGACGTTTTACGTTACGCAGCAATTTCTGGAATAGATCACGTTGACAATTCCGTCAGTTTGGTTACAACTCAGGGAGGTGGAGGCTATTAACATGAGCGCGAAGAAAGAACCGAAGAAAAGAGGACGACCCGCAAAGGTTGTGGAGCCTGTTGTAGAATTGCCGGAAACGCCCTTAAAAGCGGTGATTTTAGGAGCTTGCAACAACCCGACATGGATGCGCGGCAGGATCGACGGTTTTGGAGTAAACGTCAAAGTCCCCGCTCAAATGTCAAAACGCTTGATTGGGAAGGAAGTTAGTGTTATCCTTGTCGATTCCGACCTTGGGGACTACTACCAATACATACCATGAATCCATTGCAAGAAATAGAAGATGAGTCCCTTGTTTACCTAGACAAGAAGCCGGATATTGGTGCGTTGACGAATGCTTACGACACCTGTTTGATTGATCTGGATTACTACTTTGAGTCCTGTTTGCGGTCTTACAATGATCGACGGAATATCTGGGATGGGAAGTCAGACGACCTACGCAAAAACGGGGCGAACGCTTTCCCGTGGCAAGGTGCTTCTGACCAAGAGGTGAACGTGGTTGGCGAGCGCATTGATATGTATGTTGCGCTGTTTGACCAGGCTCTCCAGCGTTCCCACATTAAAGCGTTTCCAACTTCGATGGCGGCAATGCCCAAGGCGGCGGTTGTTTCTGGCTTCCTGAAATGGATGCGTTCCACCTACATTCCCGACTTCAAACGTCAGATGGAGCTTGGTGGGAACTACCTGATGGAGAAGGGGATTATGGTTTCCTACGTTGGTTGGAATCGTGAGAAGCGTTCTTACCTCCAGAGCATCAGCCTAGAGCAGATTCAAGAAGCATCCCCTGACCTTGTTGAGTTGATACTTAGTGGACAAGATGATGAGGTGCTGCTTGATTTGATTCAGCAATCCTTCCCTGACCTTTCCACTAAAAGAGCGAAGAAAGCAATCAAAGACCTTCGCAAGATGGGCGCGGCGGAAATCCCACTTCCTCGTCAAACGGTTGACTGTCCGGTTGTCTATGCTTGCGCTCCCGATGGTGAAGTGATGTTCCCGTCTTACATTTCCGATCCGCAACGCGCTCCGTATATGTTCTGGCGCACCTTCCTCACAGCTCAAGAGCTTGAGAAAAAGGTAACGAACGAGGGCTGGGATCGTGAATGGGTGGACAATGCCATTGAAACCCTTCGCGGGAAAGACTCTATGTATCTCGATGGCGAGAAGGTTAAGACCCAAACACGCCTTCCAATCACAGACGACAATGACCTTGTGATGGTTGTCTATGCGTATCAGCGTTTGATTGACGAAGAGGACGGTTCCGAGGGTATTTACTGCACCGTGTTCCATCCCCAGACAGAAGGCTTTGCCAAGCATGAGCTACTTAACGGATACGACGATTACCCTTTCGTAGTCACCCGCCTAGCCAACGACCAGAAACGAATGTATGAGGTTCAAACTTTTTCAGATATTCTCCGTGGTCCTCAGATGCAAATTAAGACCGAACGTGACAGCCGCATTGATCGTGCGTCTCTCGCAACTCTACCTCCTCTTATGCATCCTGCTGGACGTCCTCCTTCTGATTGGGGTCCAGGTCGCAGAGTCCCGTATCGGCGTTTGGGTGAAATTGCTTTCGGTCCGATTCCTCCGCAAGATAATGGCTCTGTTGAAAGTGAGCTTTCGATGCGTAGTCAAGCTGATCGTGCTATTGGTCTTGATCTTGAAAATCCCCTTTCGGCGGCGCGGCAGCAATACTACATAGGCAAGTTCCTAGACCATGTTAAGGACGTTCTTACGATGGCTTGGAAGCTGTATCAGCGAATGGGACCAGATGAGGTTTTCTTCCAAGTAACGGGGAATCCTAACCCACAAGTGATGACTAAGGGTAGTCCCGATGAGGATTTCTCCATTATGGTTTCGTTTGATTCCTTGTCTAGTGACCCAGATACAGCCGAGACTCAGTTGAAGAACATGGTTCAGTTGGTTCAGTTGGATCGTAACGGCATCATGGATGTAAACAAGCTGCTTGAGTTTGCTGCTTCTTCCATCAATCCTATCTTTGCCGACTATGTATTGCAGCCAGTTGAAGAGTCGCAGCAGAAGGTGGCGAAGAACGTCACTGATGACCTTGCTAAGATATTCGCTGGGATTGAAGTCCCCGCGCAACCGAACGGCGCACAGATTGCAATGCAGATGGTTCAGGCATACGTTCAACAACCCGATGTTGCGGCTAGGGCGCAGTCTGACGAGGCTTTCGCTGCTCGCTTGCAGAAGTATGCAGGAGCCTACCAGTTCCAGCTACAACAAGCCCAGAATGCTGAAATCGGAAAAATTGGAGTTGCTCCCGCTGAAATGGGTGGTATAAATCTTCAAGACATGAATCAACAATAATGCCTAAATACGGAGACATAAACCCAATAAATAACCTTGTTTTTGTTCAGCGAGGTCCCACATATCCAAACGGAGAGTATTGGGTTTCAAAAGAAGTCTTTGATAATAGGAGGAAGACTTTACGTAATCAAAAAAAAGAAAAACTCAAGTCAAATCCAGAATACGCAATAAATATAAAGGAAAAAGCTAAGAAAAGAGGAAGTCGGGTTGAAGTAAAGAAAAGACGTGTTGAGATCCACAAGATCAAAATGAAAAATAATCCGATTTACGCCATTAAATTCTTAACAAGGATGCGATTGGCGGCGTTGAAAAAAAGAAACGGAACGAACAAGTCCATCCCATCTAGGCGGATTCTTGGAGCAGACCCATATATTTGCAAGCGGTTTCTAGAAGATCAATTCATTGACGGAATGAGTTGGCAGAATAGGGGTGATTGGCACATTGACCATTTCTTTCCAATAAGTCTTGCTAAAAACGAAAAGGATGTCCGTGTATTTTCTCATTTCACAAATCTTCGTCCTTTATGGGCATCAGAAAATTTGATTAAACATGACGCCCCTCCATCTCCACAGGAAATGATTATGCGCGACCAATGGGTTGAGGGTTGGATAAAAACAAACTTCCAGATGCAACAAGCACAGAATGCTGAAATCGGCAGGCTAGGGACTGCACCTGCACAAATGGGCGGAATGCAAACTCAAGGAATGGCACAATGAGCGTAACCAACCCAAAGTGGCTTCGCAGGAAACTGCGTGAAGACATGCGTAAGAAAAGTGACCCAAACGCTCCAGTGAAAAAAGCGCGTAAGGAAGTAACCAAAATGCCAAGGATTCGTAAGAAATGAAAGAAGGAAAGTGCAGCAATAAAGACAGCAAGGCAAAGGCAATGCGCCTTAACGGACTACGCAAGGGGAAGAAGCAGGAGCTTCGTGACGAACGCAGGAAACGCCTCAAAGAGAAAGGGAAGCTGTAATGGAAAAACGATTCAAAAAGGTGGTAAAGAACCCGCAGACCGGGAGGACACGCACAGTCCGCTACGGACAAGCTGGCCCTGCTAAAGATGGCGGCGACAGGATTCGTCCCGGCTCAGCCAAGGGCGATGCGTATTGCGCTCGTAGTGCCAAGATCAAAGGCGACTGGAAGTCAGACCCCAACTCACCTAATAACCTATCGAGGCGCAAATGGAAGTGCCGGGGAAGCAAATCAATGAAATAACCATGAAAAACAAGATGCTCAAACGAAAAGACGGAAGCTACTCGAAACGCGGGATGTGGGACAACATCCGTGCTGCCAGAGGTAGCGGCAAGAAGCCTACTACTGAGATGCTTAAGCAAGAGCGCAAAATCAAACGCGCAGAAAAACGCAAGTAACCACCATGCTACCAAAACCACAACTAGACGCAGCCATTGACACACTGCGTGACCGTGACGAATACAAGGTGATCGTGCAATTTATCCGCGATGAACGTGACAGGATGTTTGCAGACCTTGGCCCTGTAACAGACCCATACGAGGTGATGAAGATTGCCGGGGGAATTGCCAGATTTGACGAGTTGCTTTCCGTGCTTCAGTAACAGCGCATTGACACGACGCGAAAAGCGTGTAGTTTTTGCGAAGGAGACTCGGCTGTCTCTTGTTTTCATGTGTGTTTGTGTCGCCACCCTCCTTGGGTATTCCTAGGGAGGGTGGTTTTTTGTTGACTGAATGTTGAAAAAACTGCGTTGTATTTTCAATCCTGACTAAACCGCTTGACATTGCAAGGATTATCTGCTTGTTTCCTTTTGAACTCGCCGCCGCCTGGCGTTAACTGGTGACTAATTATGCAAGATAAACATACGTCAACCGCTGGAGACGATAAAACCAGTGTAGAAAACCTAAGTTTTGAGGAAATGATTTCTCGACGCTTGGGGGGTAATGTGGAGCCGGAACCAACCGAGGAAATCATCGAAGAGGAATCCACCGAAGAAGAAGAGCCAGAAGCCGAAGAGGTTGCTGAGGAAGCTGAAACGGAGGAGGAACCAGAGGAGGATTCCGAGGAAGAGGAAGAATCTACGAGTGACATAGACCTGTTGGATTTGTCTCCAGAGCAAATCAAAGAACTGGCGAAAAAAGGCAAGAGCAGACTTCTTGAACGGATTGGGGAACTAACCGCAAAGAACAAAGCCCTTGAGGAAAAAGCCAAGCAATTTGATTCTCAGCAGACAACTAGGGAAATACCGCAAGAACAAAACCCGTTTGCAAATCTTACTACACAAGAAGAGCTAACGGCGAAATACAAAGAGTTTGAGCAAACCCTAGAAACAACGGACCAGATTCTTGAGGAACATGAAGACTACGGTCCTGATGACATCATCAGTGTCGGAGACAAAGAGTTCACCAAGAGACAAATCCGCAAAGCCAATCGGAATGCCAGAGAGGCAATTACCAAGTATTTGCCTGCACAGCATCAGCATCTTGCCAAGTTGAGTCACCTTCAGACTATGGGGGAACAATACAGGGCAGCGGCAGAAAAAGAAGTTCCAGAGATCAAAGATGAAAAGTCGGAGATTGCAAAGAACTACAAGGCATTGGTGTCAGACCCCTTGATCGAACGGGTAAAGAAGGAAATCCCCGAACTTGGAATGCAAGTTGAGTATATTCTGGCTCATGCAGCAAAGTCGATTTTTGGAAAGAAAGCCCAAATTGCAGCAGGCGCAGGTAAGAAGTTGAAGGCAGAACCGCCCGCTTCTCCTGTAGGTGCTGGAGTTGCAATGGGAAGCAAAAACTCCAAAGTCAAAGTCAAAGAAGCATACACAAGGTTTGAACAAACTGGTAATGTCGATGACTGGGTTGCAGCTAGGATTGCTCAAATGAAATGACAACTTAAACTATTCAAAACAATGCCTATTAGTAATACCTATCAACCGTCAGCTCCAACCGCCAAAACCGGGACTGGTCCCGCCATTGGCAACCGTGAGGATCTCAGCGATGTTCTTACCATTCTCGCTCCTGAAGAAACGCCCATCCTGTCTCTTGCTTCTAAAAGCAAAGCGACATCCACTTTCCATGAGTGGGTTGTTGACAGCCTGGCTACACCGCAAACCACTGGTATCTCGGAAGGAACCGACATCACCGCCTTTGACGATAAGTTCTCTGGCCGTGCGCGTCTTGGAAACTACGTCCAAATCTTCCGCCGTGATTACCTGGTGTCCAACCTCCAGCAAGCCGTTACCAGCGTTGGTCCTGCCAACGTAGCGCAAGCTGAAGCCAAGTGCATGCGCGAATTAAAGCGTGACGCCGAAGCTGCTATCTGCTCCAACAACGACCGTTCGGTTGAAGATGGTGCTGGCACTCCGTATGCCCTTCGTGGTTTGGGTGACTGGATTGACAGCGCAGGTCCGTCTGATGTGCCTGCCGCATTCCGCACACCGTCCGCCTCGATTGAGGCTTCTTCACTTATTGAGTCCAAGTTTAACGACATCCTTGGTTCTATCTTCACCCGCACTGGTGAGATGGGCAACCTGACGCTTGTCGCCAACGTGGCACTCCGCAAGGTGATTGCCAACTTCACCCGTAACGATGGTGGTGCATCCAACGACAACATTTACAACGTCAACCAAGACGCTGTTACTAAGAAAATCACCCTCTCGGTGAGTCTCTTTGATAGCGACTTCGGTCTTGTGCGTATCATCAACGGCAACCCTGCCTGTATGCCTACTGCCACAACGAATGTGGGCTACGTCCTTGATCCCAAGTATCTTGGCTTTGCCACCTTGATCCCGATGGGTTCAACCCGCCTTGAGAACCAAGGTGGTGGTGAGCGTGGTTATGTGGACATGGCGGGAACCCTCGTCTGCCGCACTCCTCAAGCACACGGCAAGATCGCATACTAACCAATCATGCTGGGAGGTGTGCGCGTAACGGGAAACCGTGCCTCCTAGCTCCAATCAAAACAAAGTAGAAAGAAACAAAAAATATGAAACTTGCTGTTCAAGAAGCTGCCTACGGGTTTACTGATGTTTACAAACTGACTGCCGCGCAAATCACGGCTCTCGGAACCACTAATCAAGTTAAAATTGCAACGCTGCCTTCTGGTGGCATTGTGACCCAAGCTGCCGTGTTTGAAGTTGTTAATTTTGATGGGACTTCATCAAATCTTACTCTGGATGTCGGCACTACAACTGCCGATCCAGATGAGTTTATTGACGCCCTTGACCTAGACGGTCTTAATAAAGCAGCGTTCTGCACTGGTGATGGGTTTACCGTGACTGATAGCGGTTCTGATACTGTTGCTGGGGCAAGGAACGGTATTGTGAACAACACCGCTAGTGCGCTGAACATCGTTGCTGAACCAACCTTCACTGGCACAGTGACCGCTGGTGAGTGGCTTATCTGCCTGACGATTCTGGACCCCGGTCCTCTCGCGCAGTAATCGTGCGATAAAAAAGGCGGGGAGGTTCAAGCCCTCCCTGCCTATTTACGCATACATCTTAACAATAACGCTTGTAGATAACGGTATTACATGAAGCTAACCCCGCGAGAAGCTGTTTCAGGATTCAGTGACATTTACAAGTTTGATATAAACGAAAGGGCTTCCCTTGGTTCTGGTGCGATTACAAAAATCGCCACAATACCTCTCGGCGGGGTTGTTACCTATTGTGCTATTTATGTTATTGAGCCAATTACATCAGGTTCAATTAGTTTTTCAATTGGGACAACTCCAACTACATATTCTAATCTTATTTCGATAACCCCATTTGCATCTTTAACAAAATGCGTTTTTAGCAATGGTTCTTCATTTACTGTTAGTGGTTATGCAACCGTATTAAACGGTTTTGTTAATAATTCTGAAAATGAACTCCCAGTTTTCTTTAGGCAAACATCTGTTATAAACCCTGTAGGTGGCAGCGGACTTGTCTGCATGAGAATCCTAGAACCTAGCGTTTTTAATTTTTAACCATCATGTTGCTTAAACCATCAGAAGAAGCAATGACCGCTGCCGTGATGCGTGAACTATGCACCGGGCGGCAGTTCCTTGATTCACTCCAAAAGTATCGTGAGAACGATGCGGCTTTTATCGCCAAAGAATCACGCAAGGCAGCACCCAAGAAAAACTGGCGGCATGTTGCTGAAATCCCACAACGTGAATATCTGCAAATGGTGCAGAAATACGGACACGAATGCTGGGAAGACAGGGAATTTGTAAAAGACTTCCAGAGACTTGAGCCGACAATGGCAGTCCACAAACTTTAATTATGCAGACAAAAGATTACACCACAGACCTTTTACCGCTCGTCAAGGCTCTTTGCGGTGTTGAGTTTGCTTCGATTGAATTGCCGCGCATTAAAGCAATGGTGAACCGCAGAGCCAAGCGTGCTTACCGTGCTACAAACTACTGGACAAGGTATCTGGTGATTGGTGAGCAACGTCCTGTTGTGACTGGAGAGGTTGGATTCACTTCCAGCGGGCTAAACCCGATTGACACGTTTCTACGAATCCACAAGCAGAACCCGTATCAAACGGCATCCGTTCAAGAGTTTGACTTTATGGTGACTGCCACAGGGGCAAAGCTAATTTCCGGCACACTTGACCCTAGTTACGCATGGGTGACATACAAGAGGCAATTCACTGACACCTACGGTGACGGGACTGGCGGGACCACCACTAGCATTCCAGACGAGTGGTTTGAGTATCTTGCACATGGGACTTATTCAGACTTTCTGCGTGCGGAAGGTCAGCAA
>Ga0207939_1000228_pt1 | contig 18770 bp, 25 predicted proteins | sample LakMenEpi02Jun12_FD_150663 | JGI IMG/M metagenome (GOLD analysis project Ga0207939, IMG submission 150663) | Freshwater microbial communities from Lake Mendota, WI - 02JUN2012 deep hole epilimnion (SPAdes) | ecosystem: Environmental > Aquatic > Freshwater > Lentic | place: Lake Mendota, Madison... | reverse complement strand
CGTGAGCGCCGCGGCGCAGGCGGCCTCTGCCATCGGGGCGCTCACCTCGCAGCGAGCCAACCAGGAGCTGGAGGCCATCCGGGAGGCGCGGGAGAAGCTTGGAGAGGACATCACCGCGGCCGAAGAGCGGCAACTCAAGAAGCGGGAGCAGGCGGCGCAGCGTGCGGCCATCCGCGGCTTCCGCATCTCCCAGGCGGCCGCCATCGCTCAAGCGGCGGTGCAGGGCGCTCAGGCGGTCATCGGCGCATTGACGCTCCCCGGCCCGGCCGGCCCCATCGCGGCGGCTCTCGTGAGCGCGGCCATCGCGGCACAGGTGGGCCTCATCGCCTCCGCAAGCCCCCCCAAGTTCCACCGGGGCGGCATGATCGGCAAACCCATGGGTGATGAGGTCATCGCAACCGTGCTCCCCGGAGAGGCGGTCCTGTCTCGGCAGGGCGTCTCCTCCATCGGCGGGGAGGCCGGCGTGCGCGCCATCAACCGCGGAGAGGGCATGGGCGCCGGGGGCGGTCAAGTCATCGTCACCCCGGTGCTCGGCTTCGGGCGCTTCGTGCAGTCTGAGCTTCGGCGCCCGTCGGTTCTTGCCCGCGCCGTCCGGGGCACCGTGGTAAGCAACGCCGGCCGAAAGGGGTTCTGAGATGCCCGCCGTCACTCGCACCGTCTACCAAGCGCTCATCGAGTCGGCCGGGGAGCTTACGTCCATCTGGGCTGACGAGAGCAGCGTCAACGCGGCTGGCTCTACGGCCGGCGTCCCGGTGGCCGGGCAGACGGGGCAGCTCACGCTTCGGGCGCAGGGCAACCAGGCGCAGACCATCAGCACCTACGCGGCGGTTGGTGGACACCCCGGGCCGCGGCTGGACGCGGGCGCCCTCCTGATGCGCCCTGGCACCTCCGGGGACTACTGGGGATGGGAGGCGCCGGCCTCCGTGAGCACCCTCGAGGCGCTCAACTGGGCGGCGGCCGACCCGGTGCAGACCTCGCACATCGCCTCCTTCCCTGACGGCGGCCTCTTGGCGGCCGGGTGCAGCGGGTCCACGGCCACGGATGGCGGCACCCTCTGGGTATGGCGCAGGAAGGCCTCTGAGGGCGCCTGGACGCGCTCCGTGGTCTGGAACGCATCCACGACCGGCCTGGACGCCATCGCGCCCTGTATCGTTCCTATCGCGCAGGACAGGGCGCTCCTCTTCGCCTTCGTCGAAACCCCAATGACGGGCCTGACCCCCCGCCGGGCGACCATCTACGTCTGGGAGACCACGAACGGCGGCACGAGCTGGACGCTGCGGGGCGAAGGCCTTGGGGGGCAGCTTGACCAGGCCATCAGCCCGGACAACTTCAGCGCATCGGCGACGGCCAAGGCGGTGCGGCGGCTTCGTGGCGCGTACCGGGCGGGCCAGGTGCTTCTCGTCGCGCACCTCGTCGCGCTCCAGATTGACGGAACCACTGACCGCGTCGACGTGCTCCGTCAGTGGGCGTCTGACGACTTCGGGCAGACCCTGAACCTCGTGAGCACTCAGACCGGCGTGTCGGCGGACAACTCGGACGGGGGCTTTCACGAGGTCTTCGTGTCCGGCGGCGTCTTCGTCCTGGCACACCTCCGGGCAGACCTGGAGTACGTCACCCTGCGGCGGCTGGGGAGCGCGTGGGTTCCGCTCATGCGCTCGGAGGCCTACACGACCAACAGCGCCCTCTCGCCTCAGTGGGACAACGACTGCCAAGTCACGACGACGCGCACCGTGGGGGCCAACACCGCCCTCCAGGTGACCGCGGGAGACATCGCCATCGCGGTGGATGACTTCGGCGCGGTCTGGATGGCGCTTGCCAAGCCTGACGCCGGCAACCGGGAGGTGGTTCTGGCCTTCTCGGAGGACTACGCGCAGGCCTGGGCGCCCTTCGGCCGCAACCCGGGCGACTTCACCCGCTCGGATGACGGGGCGCGCATCGCCCGGAGCATCGACACGGGCAACTCCTTTTTGCACCGGCTGAGCATGGCGCCCTCGAAGGGGCGGCTCGTGATGCTGGCTCAGCCCACCGTGGACACGGCGACGACGACGGAGGATAGTCTCCTGGTTGCCTACCTTGGCGGGTGGAGCTCGCTGACGTTGCCGCCCGTCGGCGATGCGGGGCGCCCTCAGGACCGGGGCTCATGGGATCAGACCTGGCTCCCCATCGAGGCGCCCGTCGGCATCTCGGGATGGACGGAGACCCAGACGGCGACCTCGAGCGCCACGCTGTCTACGTCCGGCGCCCCGCGGCTGGGCTTCTCTACAACGGGCACGGGCACCCGGTACTATCAGACCACGGCCTCCTTCCTCAACCGGACGCACATCATCGGAGAGTGGGCGGTCGGCGCCATCGTGGATGGGGCGCTCGCCACGGCCCGGGTGGCGGTCGAGGTCCGGGTCTCCGATGGCACCGTCACCCGCATCGCCCGGGTCCACCTCGACACGACGGGGTATCGCCTGGTTGACGCCAACGGCGGGGCGACCCTCTACACGGTCACCGGCCTCCCTGACGAGACCCGGCAGTATCGCATCGCCGTGGACCGGGTGACCGGGGCGGTCAAGCTCTGGCACCGGGCCTACACGCTCGGAGATGAGCGGCGGACTTGGACCACGGACCCGGGCAGTCACACCCTCTCGGATGCCGGCGCCGGGGCGAACAACAGCTACCTGGCATGGGGGCACATCACCGCCCCCGGCCTGGGCGTGACGAGCTCCTCGGACTGGCACATGGTCCAGCTCTCCCGCGCCCGTCAGGACAGCGGCACGGCCGACGGCGGCAACGCGGGAAGCCGGGCGCTCTGGTGGACGCTGAGCACGCCCACCGTTCTCCGTGACTCGCTCTTCGGGCGCCCCATCGGCGGCCCCGGCGCACGGTCCTACGTTGGGGAAGGCGTCTTCGTGCTCTCCCAGGACGGCCCGGCGCGGCGTGGGGAGACCTGGACCATCGCGCCCCAGAGCCCCTACCCGGTGGAGCGGGTGCTCCCGACGCAGAACCGAAACCCCCGCCGTCAGTGGCGGTCGGCAACGACGGGCGCTCAGACCATCGCCGTCCGTTGGGGCGGCGGCGACCGGGAGATGCTTGCCGGCCTTCTCGGCATCGTGCTCCGGGGGGCCAACTGGAGGACGGGCCGCATCGAGGTCCGGCAGGCCGGGGTGTGGGGCACCCTCTTCAGCATCGACCTGGCCGCGGGGCGCACCGCCCTCGCCTACACCCGCTACGGGCGCACCCTGGTTCCCAACGGCGCGGCGAACGACTGGTACACGGCTCACGAGCTGGCCGGCTGCACCGTGGACCTTGGAGGTGGCCTGGTTCGCTATGCCAAGGTCACCACGAACCGGGAGGGCCGATGGTCCAACGCGGCGAACGGCCCCCGGGCACAGCTCGCAGTCTCGGGCGACCTGACGAACACCTCGGGCACCCTCTCCCTATGGGCGCCTGACGCGGCCTTCATCGTCCCCAACCCGGGGCGGTACGAGGGCATCCGCCTGGTCATTGACTCCCAGAACACCGCGGATGGTGACCTGCGGCTCGGGCAGTTCCTGGTCGGCCCGTGCCACGTCTTCCCCCTCCCACCTTCGTGGGGGACGACCCGCGCCACGGACCTCGGGTACACCGTCGGCCGGACGGCCTCCGGCATCACCTCCCTCGAGCGCGTGGCGCTCCCGGCCCGGCGGGTGGAGTTCGCCTGGACGGACGGCCTGGACACGACCTACGGATGGACGGGCGCCGCGGAGCCTGACTTCGTGGACCCGGTGACGGGCGGCTCGTCACCCTCCCCGGGCGCCATCCCCTCCACGCCCTGGCTCTTGGAGGGCATCCTCCGGCGGTCGGCGGGCCTCCCGCTGGCCTACCTCCCCCGGGTGCCGCCCATCTCCATCTCCGGCGTGTCTCGGTTCCTGCGTCGGGAGGAGCTGGTAGTGGGCGCCATCGGCCCGGAGATTGTCCACGAGACCATCCTGGGTGATGAGCTGGCCACGGAGGTCATGCGCGTTCCCGTGCTGACGCTCACGGAGGAAGTCTGATGCAGAACGCGGCCCGATGGGTGTGGGCGCTCGAGGTCGAGTGGGCCGGCCGGACGCGGCGGGTCGCTGAGGTTGACCTCGAGATGACGACGGACGCCGGGGAGGTGGCCAGCTTCGACGGCGGCCTCGAGCCCGTTGGGTTCGAAGAGTCGCTCAACTTGCTCGAGGTGGAGCCCGCGGCGACGGAGGTGGGCGTCTCCTTCGACTTCGGGCCGGCCCTGCCCTCGTTCTTGGCGGCCGGTCACGACCTACGCACCGGGTACGGGGTGCTGCGGCTGGTCCCCGTGGACGTCGCCGGGGCGCCCCTGGTGACGTTGGACCGCGCCACCATCATCGCCTTGGGGCCGCTCCTGTCCCCGGCCTACGGCGACCCTGAGCGCCCCACGGTCATTCAGGCGACCTTGGGCCAGGTGGAGGCCCCCACGGAGGCACCGCTCATCCCTCCCTCCAGCGTCATCTCTGAAGACCGGTTCCCGCTGGCTGAGCCCTCGCACAAGGGAAAGACCTTCCCCTTCGTCTTCGGGCGCCCTGGCTACATTCAGAGCGGGGGCAACTTCATCCAGCGCCCTGGGAGCCCCATCTACTACCTGACGGAAGCCGGCTCGTCAGTCACCGTGCCGCCCGCGGGGCTCATCGCCGGGCATCCAGTCAAGGCGACCACGGTTGACGTGTACGTTGTCGAGACAGACACTTGGGAGAGCGGCGTGGGCGTCATCCAGGGTGATGACCTCCTGCGGGGCTATCGGGAGTTCCTTGCCGCCCGGGCTGAGGGGCGGTCTGCTGAGGGCACGCTGAGCGTGGCGGCAATCTACCTCCTGACCCTGTTTGATGCGCGGACAGACTGGCAAGATGACTTCAGCTTTGTGAGTGGCCTCTCCCTGATCGACTTGACGACCATGACGGCGCCCCCGGTGGGCGCTCAACAGGCGTGGGCGCGGTGGCCAGAGCCCGCCCTGGTGGGCTTCGATGGCCAGGCCGTGGAGACCGCTGGTGACCTGGTGATGAACCTCCTTCGGGCCTCCGGCGTAACCTTCGATCTCGGACGCACCCGGGCGGTCTGCGAGGCGCTCACGCACCCGGTCTCCGGCTACCTCAACGATGGCGAGGTCACGGCCTGGGACTACTTGCAGGAGGTGGTTCTCCCGCTCCTCCCGGTGACCCTCTGCGGCGGCCCTGGAGGCATCTACCCGGTGCTCCTGACGCCTGAGGCGCTCGAGGGGGCGGGTGCCTTCTTCGTCTGGACGGAGGGCGAAGAGGTCGAGGCCGTGAGCGCGGCGCAGGCGGAGGCCTCGGACGCCCCGGTGGCGGTGCGGGTCCGCTTTGGCTTCGATGGTCTCAAGGAGACCTACGTGGGACAGGCGGCCGCGGGGCCGACGGGCAGCGGGAGCTTGGAGCGCTCATCCTCGGGATGGTCCAAGGCGCTCGCCTCCCGGGGCCTTGGCCGGGGCATCGTGGACCTGGAGGCCACCATCATCACCGACGCAGCGACCGCCCATCGCATCGCGGTCGAGCAGCTCGCCGTTCGCTCTTGGCCGATCGTGCATCGCACCTACGCAGCCCCGGCCGGCACGGTGCTCCAGCTCGGGGACGTGGGGCGCATCACGGACGCGGCGGTGGGGTGGACCTCGGAGCCTGCGATGGTGATGGGCCGGGAGTGGGATGGCGCCCGTTGGCTCTATCGGCTCGCTTTGCGGCTGCGTCCAAGGCTCTGACGTGGTAGGCTCCCGCCATCGGAGGCCTCATGGCGAACCTGGACCTGACGGGCCTGAAGGCCCCCATCACGAAGACCTTCATCCCTGGCACCGGGGCCGGCGGCACCATCACGGTGGACGCCCTCCAGGTGGCAGAGGTTCACGTCCTCATGGAGTCGGGCGGCACGTCCACCTTCGCCGTCAACGGCGGTGACCAGGTGGACCTCCCGACGGGGGTTTGGATCCGCGTGTGGGCCGGACCGACCCCCGGCCCGGCGACGGCCGGCACTCAGACGGTGGTCATCATCGGGCACTCCGGGAGCTCAACCTGTGACGTCCTGACCGTCGGGCGGTCCCGCTGATGCCGAGGGCGCCCATGACGAGCCTCTACTCCATGGCCGGGACGTCCGGCGGCGGCGGTGGGAGCGGTCCAGACCTGACCGCCCCCATCCCTCCTGTCCCCGTGTCGCTGGCCTCCGGCACGACCGCCCTGGGGAGCACCTCCATCGGTTCATGGTCGGCCTCTGTGACCGTCACGGCGACCGTCACGGCCTCCAGCGGGTCACCCCCGACGGCGACCGTCACCGGCTCCGGGGCGGGTCCCTACAGCGTGTCCATCGCCTCCGGCCTGGCCGATGGGGTGACCTACACGGTGACTTTGACCGGCACCGGGGCGGATGGCCAGGTGGCGCGGGTCGGGCTCTCCGTGGCGGTGCGCTCAACGCTGGGGAGCGTCGGGTGGGAGGTTGTCGCTGACTACGACCTCACGACGATCGACACTGCCTCTGCGACGACTGGCACGACGGGCTCGATCGCTCTCACGGTCGGCGGGGCGGCCTTCCTGACGTTGACGGGCATCGACGGGAGCGGCACGGGCAGCATCACCCCGACGAACGGGTCGGGCCTCGTCTTCGCGGTCACGACGACCGGGCAGCGGTCGATCTTGCTCGACCCGGATTGGACGGCTCTCGGCGTGAGCAACCATTTCCGGCGCATTTACGCCGTCGAGGCGCAGGGAACGATTGGGGGCCTCGCAACGAACGCCGCGTGTCATTTTATGATGACGTCCACGGCGTCGGGATCTACGACGAACAGCAACGTCGGATCGCGGCTCACGTACAATGGCACGGTGTACTCGATCAATGCGAGGACGTACCATTCAGCCTCAACGAACCACACCAGCGACACGACGACAGGCACACTCCCGGCGGCCTGGTCCGCGTCAGTCCTCCGCTGCCCCGAGGGCGTCGAGGTCTGCCACGGCCTGACGGCCCTACCCGGCAACCCGGACCTGCACGGCTTCGTCGGCCGGCGACGCAGCCAGGATCTGGGCTTCGTCAACAACCTGGGCTTGCGCCTCGGGACTGATCCCAAGCTCGCGATCGAGCTTTTTGGATCGACTGGTGCTAACTCCAGCCTGACGGTTTCACGGCTTCGTATCTCTGTCCTTGAGGTGGTCTGATGCTTGTCTTCGACATTCAGGACGGCATCTACGACGACGCCGGGGCGGAGCACGTGGAGTACATGGTGCGCATGCCCCGGGCTGAGGTGGATGCGCTCCTCGCAGCGCGGCGCCCCGGGCAGACCCCGGAGCTGCTCGCCGGCCCCGCTCAGGCGGTGGCAGAGCCCATCGCGGCCGCCCTTGACGCGGCTCTCGGTGGCCCGTGAAGCGCATCTCCCGGCAGACCGTCCGCCGCTTCGGCGACCTGGTAGCGGCGACCGTGATGGCCCTTGCCGATCGCAAGGTCACCGCGCAGGAAGGGGCCGCCATCGTGCTCAAGGCCGGCCTCTTCGTCCAGTCCCTTCGTGACGACCTGGACAGCGCCGATGAGCCTCTCGGGGACTGAGCTCCAGGCTTTGGCCGGTCGCCTCCAGACCGGCATCCAGGCGGCCGCGGCGCGGAACGACACCGCCCTCTTGCGCGCCGTGCTGCGGGAGGCGCTCTTCCTCATGGAGCCCGTGGGGAATGCCACGGCGGTTGCAAGGCCGGTGCATGGGTTCCGCTTCCGCATCGTCTTTGCCGGCCGCCAACGGGAGGTCTGCGACCCCAACCTTGCGCGCCCTGACGCGGAGGCACTCTGGCTCTGCTCGGGAGAGCGGGTGGCCATTGTAGACGCCTGGACAGGTGATACGCTGGTCGCCTACCCCGACGCCTACCAGGGATAGCACCATGCCCGACGCGGCCACCATGCAGGCCCTTCTCCCCCTCCTATCGGGCCCGGCCTCCGCCGTGGCCGTCCTGATGGCCGTCCTTGTGGGCGCCTACCGTCTCCTGGTGGTTCACATCTTGCCCGTGGTGCAGTCGGCGATTGACCGGCACCTCAAGCAGATGGACCAACTCCTCACCGCGCAGAAGGCTGAGGCGCAATCGCAGATGCGCGCCCTCAAGGCGCTCGAAGACGCGGTACGCGCCCTGGAGAAGCGCCTGGCTACCGGCTCCTTCTCGGTGGACGCCTGAGATGCAGCTCACCGCCAACTTCGCCCTCCGGGAGTTCCTACGCACCTCCACCGGCCTCCCCAACGAGGCGCCCCCGGAGGCCATCGAGAACCTCCAATGGCTCTGCCAGACCGTGCTTCAGCCCCTTCGGGAGTCCCTCGGGATGCCGGTACGCATCACCTCCGGGTATCGCTCCCCGGCGGTCAACGCGGCGGTGAAGGGCTCGAAGACGAGCGCCCACGTCCACGGCCTGGCTGTGGACATCAAGGTGGGCGCCCCTACGCCCTGGGATGCTGCCCGGCTTCTCCGGGTGGTTCACGACCTCGAGCTCCCGCTTGACCAGGCCATCGGCTACGCCCCGACCCGCGGCGGCCACGTCCACCTCGGCATCAGTCGCCGGGGGCAGCCGCTACGCGGGGAGTACCTCTTCGCCCCGCCTACCGGCGGGTACGTGACGTGGTATCCCTCGGGAACCATGCGCTGAGTCTGCCTGACGGGCCGCCCCTGCTGTGTCGCCATCCCTCCTTCTCCTTGTGCCTCGATCGGCACCGGTGGACGCCGGGGGCGGTCCCGATGGCCTGACGTAGAACGACCCCGGCCCCGGACCATTCCGGGGCGGGGCCGTGGCGTTGTCCAGACGCCCCAGACCGCCCGCCCTCCCCAGGGTGACCGGCCTGCTCTTCTGGGGGCTAACTGTCGGCCTGAGCGCCGCCAACGGCCGGCGGCATCCAGACGTAGTGGCGCCCGAAGGCGTTCCTGCGGCGGGTCTTCTCCCAGCCCCGGGCGCGGAGGATGGCGCCCAAGCGGTTCTCCATGTGATGCGTCCGGTCCTTGACGGGGACGTCCATGAAGTTTGCGACGTGCGCAAGCTCGAGGCCGGCGTGGCGGAAGACGTCGATGCCGCCCTCCCGGTCGAGGTAGGCGTCCACCTGACGCTCCCAGGGGTCCAGCGTGGTCACCTCTTCGTGAGCGAGGGCGAGCTCGGCCTCCAGGCCTTCGGGGAGTAGCCACGCCTCCTTGCGCCCCCCGGCCTCCCGGTAGCGGTAGAGCGCTTCAGCCCACAGCTGGTCCCGGTCCCGGATGAAGCCGGTGAAGTCGAGGCGGCCGACGGTGACAGGCCAGAAGCGCCGGGCGCCCGTGGGGTCATTGAGGAAGGTGCTCTCGTTCGTCGTCCCGACGAAGACGCATTGGCGCGGAAGGTCTGTCTGCATCCGTTCGTAGGGCAGGCGCACACTGTCAATCTCGGAGGTGAGGAAGGCCTTGACCGCTTCCACGTCCTTCTTCCGGGTGGCGGCCAACTCGCAGAGCTCGTAAATCCAGGCCCCGCGGAGGGACAGATAGGAGTCTTTGTCGCCGATGGAGAGGGGCGTGTCCTTGTGCCAGGCGCCCCCAAGGACCTTCGCAAACGTGCTCTTGCCGCACCCCTGGGTCCCGCGGAGGATCAGCACGGTGTCCACCTTCGTTGGGGAGGCCATCACCCGCGCCACGGCGCTCACCATCCAGGCCGCCCCGATGGCGCGGTACAGGTGGCAGTCCCGGGCGCCGAAGTAGCCGGTGAGGAGGCGGTCGAGGCGTTCGACACCATCCCACGGCGGGAGGGCCTCGAGGTGGGCGCGGACGGCGTGGTGAGAGTGGAGGCGGGCGACGTAGCCGGCCGCCTCGAGGGCGACGTCGCGCCCGATGTGCAGGCGCCAATGGGTGGCCAACTCCACGCGGAGGGCATCGGCGCTGTGATCGGTGAAGGCCTCCGTGGGGGCGCCCCCGATGGTCGGGCTCCAGAGGATGATGTTGCGGAAGGCACAGAAGGCGAACCGGCCGGCAAAGCCCGGGTCATTCTCGAGGATGAGGCGGACGTTGTTCAGCACGGCCTTGGGCGGCCCAACGACATCGCCATCCCGGCCCAACGAGGTGCGGGGATAGTCCAGCTCGTGCCGGATGCGTTCGATGGTGCCAATGACTTGGGCGAGGCGGGTCTGAGGGGCGTTGTTCACGCGGTCTCCTGGGGGTTCTCAAGGCCTTTGGCGATGCCATTGGCGATGGCGGTCTCTGCCTCCTTGGGCGGGAGGCCGCAAGCGATGGCCGCGGCAACGAGCGCCCGATGGTAGCGCCCGGCGTCGGCCGCCTCAAGGAGCGCCACGCGCCCCCCAAGGGCCAAGCCGGCCATGAAGGCCTGACGGTTCCGGCCGCCCGGGGCGGCGCTGGCCAAGTTCGAGGCGGTCTTGTCGAGGTAGGCGCGGGCCTTGCGGCGCTGCACTTCCTCTTCGGGCAGGGCGGCCTGCTTGCTGTAGGGGCTCACGGGGAGGGCTACAGGGCGCACAGAGGCGGCCGGGGGCGGTGCGGGCGCTGGGTAGTGCCTGAGCAGCCAGGAGGCCTCCAGGCAGCCCCCAGGGCCGCTCCCGGCCCACGTGTCGAAGGCGGCCTCACGACCGGGCGCCCGGAGCGGGAGGAAGTAGGCGCGGCACGGGTCCTTGCAGGCCTTGTCTGTCTCCAGACCGTAGGCGGCGGCCCATCGCGCGCCCGCCGACCAGACCGCCGGCCAATCGGCCACCGGCACTGGGGCGGCCAATGGGAAGACCAGGCGCGCCTTGGGGGTCTCCACGGTGGAAGACCAAGAGGTGTGGCCGAAGTGGACCCACCGGGCACAGAGGCGATCGGCGGCGGCACGGTCAAAGCCGGTGTCGAGATCGAGGACCATCATGGTGACCGCCCGGACGTGGGCCGCGGTGCGTCTCGACCATGGCCCCTCGAGCGCCCCCGGCCCGGGTCCCCAGTCGGCGGCCTGGCTCTCCCAGTCCGAGAGGTCCACGAAGTCCGCGGGGACAAAGGCCGGGAGGTAGAGCTTGGGCTCCGGGCGCATGGCGCACGCCCTCTCCCCCAGGGCGCGGTAGGCCTCCCCGGCGAAGAGGAACGTGAGCATGGAGCCCGGCCACTGGCAGAGCTCGAGGGCGGTCTGCCCCTTCACCCCGGCGGCCATAATGCCGATGCGGAAGGCGGCCGGGGCCTCACCCATCGGCGGCCTCAAGGCGGTCGAGGGCGGCGCGGATGGTGCGGATGACTTCGGCGCGGGAGGCGCGGCGCACCTCGCTCACGAGCTGGGCCACGCTGTCCATGGCGGCGGTCTCCACCGGGGAGCGCCCGGCCGCCCCGGGGCGGCGATGGTGGCCGCCTCCCTTGTTCCCGACCCGCTCTCCGCTGTCGGTTTCGCGCAGGGGGGCGCCCTTGTTGCGGAGAAGGACGCTGACGGAGCCCGGGGAGCGCTTCGGGTAGCCGCGGCCGTGGAGGGCCTCGGCAATCTCTCTCCAAGTGAGGGTAGGGTCTTCCGCGATGTTGAGGGCGAGCTTGAGCTCTTCCTCACTCCAGGTGGTGCGCATGGTCTCTCCAGAAGGGGCGGTCAGATGAAGAAGCCAACGAGGGCGCCCGGGGCGTACTCCTTCCCGGTGATGTCAACCCAGACCCGCACCGGGTCCTGGTAGCTCTCCAGGGTGCGCAGCTTCGTTGACCGGGGCGCCTTGTAGTGAATGGGGCCGGCGTGGCGCAGGCGGATGGCGTCGTCAGGCTCTGCGATGCGCCACGTCCACAAGGCATCCGTGATGACGGGGACGCCGTTGGCGTGGACAGCCAGGACGCAATCCAAGGCCAGGGGCAGCACCGCCCGGAAGATGCCGGCCTCGAGGTGACGCAGGGTGCGATTGGCGTACTGGGTAAGCGTGATGCCCCGGGAGTCAAAGAAGCGCTCGAGGGCGTGAACCTGGGTGCCGTAGATGGCCACCGGGCCAGTCTCGTGCTGGAGGATGCACGGCCCCGGGTCGGGCGGCGGCTCGCCATCCAGCTCGGGAGGCATCGCCCCAGCCGGGCGCTTGTCTTCGAAGGCGCCGATGAAGTGGGCCTCACGACCGTCCCAATAGTCTCGATAGGCGTTGTACCTCTTGCGCCACGGCTGGTATTCGAAGCGGTAGAAGCTCAGGAGCCTCAGAAAGTCAATCTGATGGAGGATGGCGGGGAGTGTGGACATTGGGCCGCTCGGAATGGTGCGGGCACGCATCAGGGCGTGGTGATTTTGGAGAGCGCGGAGAGCTGGGAGCGGTCGGCGCAGGGGTCGGGCTGAGGGTTCTTGAGGGCGCCGGCCTTGGCTTGTGCGAGGATGAGCAGTTCGTTGAGCGCCCTCTCGGCTTCAGCGCGGCCCTTGTCAGTCAGGGCGGCCATGTTGATGGCCATGCGGAGGATGGCGGCGGTGTAGAAGAAGTCCATCAGGGGCGGGGCTCCAGCTTGAGGCGGGGGATAATCTCGGAGAGGACGGTGGGGAGGCGCTCGGAGGTCACGCCGTCACGGATGACGGTGCCGTCGGCGAAGGACACTTCCCAGGACCCCGGGCGCCACAAGAGGGCAAGCCTGGGGACGGAGCCTTCGAAGAGGATGGAATAGGGGCCGTGGGGCGCCCATCGCCACGGAGGCGCGACGGGCGGGAGGGCGCTCACAGGCGCACCGGCATGACGATCCAGAGGCCGCCGTCGGCCTTGGCCGGCTTGATGACGCAGGGGTCGAGGGGATTGCCGAACTCCAGGCGCACCTCGGAGGCCGGGATGGCGGCGATGGTCTCCCGGATGAGGTGTTTAGCAAACCCGGTGTGGACCTCCCCGGTGTAGTCGAGCGGGTCCAGGGTGACCATGGCGTCCCCGTGATCGGCCGAAGAGGCGCGCAGCCAGGCCCCGGAGTCGCCTTTGTAGACCATCTCAATCGCATCGCGGGCGCCCGTCAGAGTGGCGCTCACGCTGTCGAGGGCAGACAGGAGGGCCTCCCGGGGCATGGTGAGGGTGGCGCTGTGCTTCGTCGGGATGACCTGACGATAGTCCGGGAAGCCCCCGCCCATGAGGCGGCCCACGAGCGTCCAGTCGTCGCAGCGGAGGCGGCTCGTGGTCTCATCGAGGGTGAGGACGACCTCGGAGGTGCCCTTGAGCAGCCCCCGGGCGGTGGCCAGGAAGGCCGGGGCGATGAGCGCCCCCTTGGGGTCGCCATCGAGGTCCACGATCGGCGCCTCCATCGAGGCGAGGCGGCTACCGTCCGTGGCGACCAGGCGAAGCACCCGGCCATCGCTCTCCACGAGCGCCCCGTTGAGGCCCATGCGGGCCTCTTCGCCGATGGCGAAGGCGGTGGAGGCGATGGCGCGGGAGAGCTCGTCGGCGACCAGGCGCACGGTGAAGGAGCGGCCGCCCTTGGCGTCCGTCTTCATCCGCGGGAAGTCGGCGGCCGGGAGGGTGGCCAGCGTCCACCGGGCGGTGCCGGCCTTGATGGCCAGGCGCTTGCCCTGGTCTGTGAAGGTGACCGGGCCGGGAGGGCAGACGCGGAGCACGGAGCGGAGGGCGGCGCCTTCGACGGCCATCACACCGGGCGCTTCGATCTCGGCCTGCATCACGGCCTCCATCTCGAGGGTGAGGCTGGTGCCGACGGCGCACAGGCCGGTGCCGGTGGAGGTGAGGAGCACCGGGCGCTCCCCGGAGAGGGCAGCCACGCGGCCGATGGTGTCGGCGGCGGTCTTGGAGTCAATGGTGAAGCGCATCTCAGAGGTCCTTCTCAGGGCGGTAGGTGGCGGCGGCGATGGCGGCGACCTGGGCGCAGCTCAGGCCGGTCTCTCGGGAGACCTTACGGATGGCGACCATGATGGCGGTCGCCGTGGTGACGGGGACTCGGAGGGCGGCGCGCTCTTGGCGGCGGCGCTCCCGCTCTGCTGCGGCGGCCGCCTCTTGGGCCAGGATGGCCTGGACGGTGGAGGGCGCCGGACGGATGCCGATGCGGGCCGCAACGACGTCGGCAAGCTCGGAGGCCCCCAGGCCCGGATGGGCGTCGGCGACTTGCCGCACGGCCATGCGGATGCGTTCCTCTCGGGAGCGGTGGGGCGTCTTCACACGGCCTCCCCGCGGCGCAGTTTGCGGAGGGCGCGGCCGCTGCGGGTGAAGTCGAGGAGGTCGGCGACCAAGGGCAGGTGCCCTTCGGAGGCGACGAAGGCGTCCAAGAAGCGGCGGCGCAGGATGGAGAAGACGAGCTGGGCGTCGGCGACGTCCCCGGCGGCGCTGTGCGGCTGCTCGTAGTTCGGTTGCCCGGTGAGGCGCCGCATCATGAACTCCAGGCCGATGCGGGCCTCGGGCGTGAGCTCCTCCGGGTGCAGGGCGGCGAAGAGGTCGCGGAGGTCGAGCACCTCCACGCGGGGCAAGGAGTGACCGCCGGGGAGGGCGGCGCCGACGAAGCCGAGATCGAACATCGGATTAGACCCCACGACAACGAGGGGCCGGATGCGGAGCGTTTCTGCCACGGAGATGGCCGGCGTGACGGGGCTCCAGCGGTGCGGGGCGCCCCGGACGGAGGTCAGGGGAACGCCGTGGACGGCTTCGGCCTCCAGGCTCCAGGCCGGGCAGCGGCCGTCCCGGTAGGGGTCGATCAGGAAGACCTCGGAGCCCAAGCGCCCGGTGAGGCCGACGCAGAAGGCCAGCTCGATCATGGCATGGCGGCCGGTGTCGAGGCCGGTGGTCTCCGTGTCGAGGAAGAGGAAGGCGTCATCATCGAGTGCGTCAGTGTCGGGGATCACTTGGAGCCCTCCTTGGCGGGCACGAGGCTCTTGACGATGCCGGCGATGGCCGGCTTCTCCACGGTGGCGGCATCGAGGCCGGCGTCGGCGATGGCGCGGCTCAGGCGGTCGAGGGCGGCCTGCACGCCCTGGTCCTCGAGCCACTTGGCGGCCGCAAGGACGGCCATGGACACGCCCTGAGGCGGAGGGGCGCCCTTGGGGACGGCCGGCGGCTTGATGCCCTTCCCGGTGGCCTGGTTGCCGGCGTCGGGGCGGTCCCGGCCGCTCCAGTCCATGTCGTCTTCGTGGTCCACGCGGGGCGCCAAGAGGAGGTCACGGAGCAGGTAGCCAAGTCCGGTGGTCCGGGCAGAGGCGAGCGCCTTGTCCAAGGGGCGGCCCTTCTCGGGAACGACGGGCCATTCGAAGGCCATGGGCGTGCTCTCCCCGCTTGCCCCGTGGAAGAGCTCCCAGGAGGCGCAGAGGACGGCGGCCGCCCCGAAGGAGGCGAGGTCAGGCGCCGGGCGCATGGTCTCCGAGACCGGGACCAAGGCCAGGCCGGCTTCGTGGAGGGCGGCGCGGCACTCTCGGATCATGTTCTCGCTGCTGACGTAGCGGTAGCGGTGGAAGGAGTTCGCGGCGTCCTTGAGCACCCCGGGAAGGGCGCGCTGAGCGGCGACGATGGCGGCGGCAAGGTTCTGAGCGGTCACGAGGTCACCTTGGGGAGCGTGGGGGTGGCGTGCGTCTGCTCGAAGGCATCGAGCGCGGCGCGCATAGCCGACACGAGCTGAGCCCGGGCGGTCTGCTCGGCAGCCTGCTGGACCTGTGCCAAGACGAGGCCCAAGGTGCCGGTGAGGTCCGTGGCGGCGGTCATGACAGGCGCCATCGGGGCGGTGAAGGGCAAGCGGGTGGGCGGCATCTTCGTGTAGGAGCGCTTCCGCTTGGGCGCCCCGGCCTGTCCGAGAGCGCTCTCCACGGAGCGCTCCGTGCGCAGGGAGTAGCCGCGTTCGCACAGGGCCTTGGAGACCTCATCCCAAGACAGGAGGTTGTTCTGTGCAATCTCAAGGCCGGTGGCCAGTTCATCGGGGGTCCACTTGCGTCCCATGTTCTCTCCAGAGATGCGCCTTGATGGCGCGGTGGGGGTGACTGTCAGACAGGATGAATGCGGGAAATGCTGACGGTTGCGAAGGCGGAAGACACGACGAAGGCGACAAGCCAAAGCGTGTGGACGGGCGCCGGGGCGATGGTGAGGCCGATGGCGGCCAAGCCGAAGGCGATCGAGAGGGCGGTCGGGATGATGGGGGACTTCATCGGGGCTCCGTGGAAGGTGTAGACCATATGACATGGTGGCCGATGGTCTACCACTGCAATAGAATGCACATGCACGGAGCCACTATGAGCAACATGAAAGATCAAGCCGGCCGTGAGGCCCCCGCCTGCGTTCGGTGCACGTCAGGAACGCCGGATGGCGAACGCTTGGCACGAGCCGTCGCTCTCTACGGTACGCCTTCCAAGGCGCTTCGCGTCGCCCTTCGTCTTCTCGACACCTATGGCGACGACAAGGTGCCTTACGCGGCGGTCACACCGGCCGCCAAGTCGGCGCACGCGCTACGGCTGCGGGTCGCCAACCTCGAGGCCGCCCTCGAGCGGGCTGAGGCTGAGGCCGCCGATGCGAGGCAAGAGCACCGGGCGGCGCGGGTGGGCGAACGCAGGGCCGTCGCGGTGTTCATCCGTCGTGAGGCGGAGCGACTCAAGGCGCTCAATCTCGCCAATGCCATCGCGGTTGCTGCTTTGGCGGACGCCATCGAGGCGGGTGTGCATCGCCCGGGAGGTGACCCGTGAGTGAGCGCCGGTCCATGTGCATCCCGAACGGGCAGAAGACCACGGTGACGCGGGTGCGGTGGAGCGCCGCACCCGTGGAGGTTGAGAAGGTGCTCACGCTCTGCGGGCGCGCCTATGACGTCTGGGAGGCGCGGCTCCTGCGTAGCCCTCTGCCTGCGGGGCAGGCCTTGCGGCCGCCTGGGGTCTGCCAGTCCTGTTGGCGCCTCCACCGGGCCGGGGGTGACTCGTGAGCGCCGGCCGTCGGTACGTGCTCGGCATCGACCCCGGCCTCGAGGGTGCCATGGTCGGCATCGACCTGGACACCGGCCTCCCCTTCGAGGCCTCTTGGGCGGACGGTGAGGATGGCTACATCGACCGCGCCCGGAAGGTCCTCGAGCTGGCTTACCCGGCTGAGCTGGCACGGTGGGCGCGGACGTGGGGGCCTCCGGCGCTCTGCGTCGTGGAGGCGGTCCAGCTCCGGGCACAGCAGGGCATCGCTCCCCAGGCGAGGGCGGCCTACGGCATCGGCGTGATCGTGGGCGTGGTGTCGGCGCTGGGGTGGCCGCGGGAGTCGCCGACCCCGACGCATTGGCACCGCGTCCTGAGCATGGCCGCATCGCCCAAGGACCCTAAGGCGCCTGTGATCGCCTGGTGCGGGCGGCGCTTCCCCCAGCTCGACCTCTTCCCGGGGACGCGGCGGAAGCGGCCCCATGATGGCATCGCCGATGCGGCGGCCATCGCCTGGTACGGGGTGCTGCGGTCGAGGGAGCTTGTGGGCGCCGATGAGGTGGGCGGATGACCTGCCCCCTCTTCGTTGAGCTGTGCGCCGGCACGGCCGCCCTGTCGCTGCGTCTGCACCGCCGCCACGCCCGGCCGCCCGTGTCCAGGATGGGGGCGAAGACCGGCTACGCGGATGCCATCCTCCGGGTGCTCGGGCTTCGGCCAGGCCAAGGCGCGGCGCACTACCTGTGGTGTGAGCCAGACCCCGGGGTGCGGCTTCTGCTTGAGGCCTACCGGGATGCCAACCTCGCACGGGAGGCGGCCGCCATCATCCGCGGGTGGGCCGACGAAGAGCCCCGGGCGCTCTGGGAGCGCCTTCGGGCGGAGGGGCCGCCGCGGGGCGTGGAGGCCGGGGAGGTGGCGCGGTGGGCGCGGCTCACGACGGCCAACCGTTTGATCCCGGCGACCTGGGTAGATGGCCAGTGGCGCAACACCGGGGACGGCGGGAGCACCTTCGGCGGCGCTGAGTTCTGCCCCCCGGTTCTGGACCTTGCGGAGAAGTTCGAGGCGAGCGTCGGCGACATGCCGGCGACCGTGGAGGCCGACGCCCGGCGCGTGGATCCGCGGGAGGTGGCGCGGTGGGCGTGGGTCCAGCGGCGCACACACCCGGGCAACGAGCGGTCCTTCCTGCATCAAGTCCCCGTCAAGCCCGTGGCCAACCCGGCGCGGCAAGGCCTCCGATGGACGCATGAGCAGCCGGCGCCGCTCTTCGAGGCGCTACCTGTCATCGAGGCGACCATCGTGGACAACGCTGGCCTCATTGAGCCCGGCCCCGACCTCCCGCCCGGCACGGTCGCCTACATGGACCCGCCCTACGTGGGGACCACGGGCTACGGGCACGACCTCCCGCGCTCCGAGGTGGTGACCCTTGCCCGGCGGTGGGCGGCGGCCGGGGCGATGGTCGCCATCTCGGAGGCAGAGCCCATCGCTGACCTGGTGGCCGAAGGCTGGCACGCCGTGCGGATTGACGGGGAACGCAAGGGGCAGGCGCGGACGTTCTCCAAGCAGAAGGACGAATGGCTCACGCTGAGCAACGCGCCAACGTGGACGCCCACAACGCAGGGCCGCCTTCCCTTCTAAACGCCGTTCCCGACCTCCAACGCATGAGAGGCCGCCTGGGAGAGGGGCACCCCTTCGACCGTCGGCGCGTTGTCGCTGTCGAGTGGGCGCCCGGGTGGCGAGGTGGCCCATCCTCCCTTAGACGCCTGGGACGGGGATGGGCCAGCATCGCAACGTTAGAACCTGACGTATTTAGTGGCCCATCCTGGCCTATCTCTTCTTAGATAAATCATTAGAAAAGAGAAAAAAGAGTATAGGGGGAGGCGGTAGATGAGTTTGGCTACTTCGGATGGGCCAGGATGGGCCACCCCCCTAAACGGCGTCCAGCAGGCGATCGTAGCGGCCCATCCTACCCGGGCCAGGATGGGCCAGGATGGGCCAGGGTGGGCCAGGGGCGGCCGGCCGGG
>Ga0207939_1000227_pt1 | contig 18863 bp, 20 predicted proteins | sample LakMenEpi02Jun12_FD_150663 | JGI IMG/M metagenome (GOLD analysis project Ga0207939, IMG submission 150663) | Freshwater microbial communities from Lake Mendota, WI - 02JUN2012 deep hole epilimnion (SPAdes) | ecosystem: Environmental > Aquatic > Freshwater > Lentic | place: Lake Mendota, Madison... | reverse complement strand
CTAGAAATAAAGAAAAGATTAATCGCTTGCGTTTAACAATAAGTGAGCCTAGTTTTTCAAACATATTCGCCTATTCATTATCTATTGATCTAAGAAGGTAGACTTATATTCTAATGAGTGAGAGCGTAAATCATAAAAAAGATAAGCCAATAGTTGTTGGTGAAGTTAATCACGAATTACTACCAAAGATTACAAGTGATGAGATTGATTTAGAGGTAGATGAAAGACGTGATGAGGAAATCGCGGGAGATAAACCACCTCACCACGGTTAAAAACTACTCGGTACTTTTTACCGCAGGTTTACTCTCAGTTTTAGCAGCAGGTTTACTCTCAGTTTTTGCCGCCGGAGTATCAGTTTTTGCAGCTGGTGTAGTTGTCCTTGAATCAGTTTTGTAAAAACCACTTCCTTTAAAAACAACGCCAACATTGTTATAAACCTTTCGCACCTGACCATCACATTTAGGGCAGTGCTCGATTGCTGCTTCTGTGAAAGATTGCACAGCCTCAAAGGCATGCTCACACTCATTACACAGATATTCATAGGTCGGCATAGGAGTAATCTTAAGCAGGTGGGAAGATAAGGGCTAACTCACCTTAGGGGGAATAGTGAAGAAGTATCTGCGCGTACTTTTTACTCTACTTATTGTTGGCATCACCCCAGTTTCAAACGCCTGGGCAACCTCAATTGTTAGTACATCACCGACTGCTGGATCAGTTCTTAGCATCTCGCCAACAGCTGTAACCATTAAAGCAAATGCTGATTTGCTAAGTGGTGCTAATGAGATGACTGTTACCGATGCAAAAGGCGTAAGAGTTGATGATGGCTCCCTGCAAGTTCAAGGGGCAGTTTTAATGGTTGGCATAAAACCCTTAACTACATCTGGTCTATATACAGTTGCTTACACATTGATGGCAATTGATCAACCACCAATTACTGGGAGCTTCACATTTTTGTATAACGCACCAGGTGAGATTGCAGTAGCAACCCCAGCCCCATCAGTTGAAGAGGTGCTCAACACATCACCTAATCGAATTACTGACCTATTTGTCATTGGGTTGATGATCTTTGCATTTGTCATGATGATCTTCTTATCTCGCTATGCAAAGAAGACTTTTAAGACTCCAGCAAAGCCCCGTAAAGTTAAGAAAAATAGCAGCGCCAGCAAAAAATTTGTAAAGTAATTTCGGTGCATATTTGATTGAGATACTCTCACCATTAGCTAAAGGCCTAATGCAGTTAACTGGCGTATTGAGTATTGGGTTATTAATTGCTATTGCTTTCCTAGATTTAGATCTCAAGGGCAAGGTGCTAAATAGCAGCTTGATTAAAAAGACTCGCACCTTGATTTACAGCTGGCTGGTAGTAACTTTCATTTATATTTTAATTCAAATTGCATACCTTCTTGAACAACCCCTATCGGCCTCCTTTGACCTAACTGTTATTCGATCATATTTAACCCAAACATCAATTGGTAAGAGTTATTTAGTTCAGATGATTGGCATTTCAATAGTGCTTATGATTCCACTTAAAAAAGTGATCTCTACCTATGTAGCACTTTTAATCTCACTAGTTGCAATTACTGCGCCAGTTTTTCAAAGTCATGGCAGCACCTCCGGGTATCACGGACTGGCAATTGGAGCATTGGTTGTTCATGTTATTGCACTTAGTTTTTGGGTGGGCGGGTTATTTGGATTGACCCAGCTCTCTAAGGAGAACAAATTAATTGCATTGCCTAGATTTAGTGAGATCGCTCTTTGGAGTGCAATTGCAGTTGTTTTAACTGGAGCAGCTACTGCTTGGACCAGATTAGATTCAATCCAAGCTTGGCAAAGTAAGTATGGCGCTGTGACCTTACTTAAAATATTTTTAGCGATCACTTTAATTGGTTTTGGTGCGTTACATCGAAGATGGATCATAAAATCTGATTACCCATCTGTATTTAGGTTAGTTACCGCCGAGATAGGGATAATGATTTCAACCATTTTTGTTGGAAGCTGGTTATCAACAATTAACCCACCAGAGCGAGAAATTATTTCATCCCCTGGCTTGTTAGTTACCGGTATTGAAATGCCTGAGCCACCAACTTTTTCAAGAGTTTTACTTGCATATGATGCAGATGGATTGATGCTTGGGCTATTAATTTTTGCAGTGGCAATCTATATAAAGGGTGTAATCATTTTAAGCAGGAGAGGTGATAAGTGGCCGGTAGGTAGAACAATTGCTTTCGCTCTTGGCATATCAGCAATTGATTTTGCAACCAGTGGAGGCTTAGGTGTTTACTCCCGCTTTGCTTTTTCTAATCACATGCTCTCGCACATGGTGTTAGGAATGATTGCGCCAATTGGAATTGTCTTAGGAGCGCCAATCACCTTAGCCCTTCGCACATTACCTATTGGTCGAAATGAGCAAGAAAGAGGTATCCGGGGAAGCTTTATCGCGCTGCTGCACTCTAAACTTTCAAAGATTTACACCCATCCAGTTGTTGCGCTAGCAATCTTTAATGGCTCACTATTTGCCCTTTACTTCACACCATTGTTTGGCAATCTAATGCAAGGCCATAGTGGGCACTTCTTTATGTCAATTCACTTTTTGTTATCAGGTATTTTATTTTTCCAAGTTCTAATTGGTGTTGATCCAATGCCGCGCAAAGTTCTGCATATCGTTAAAGTGATCATCATCTTTGCTGCCATGAGTATTCATGCATTTTTCTCGATCTCAGTAATGTCAGCCTCAACCTTGCTTGATAATGGTTACTTTGCATTACTAGAGCGACCTTGGGCTACTGATTTATTAGCTGATCAAAGAGCAGGCGGTGCTATTGGTTGGGCAATGGGTGAGATTCCAATTCTGCTTGCGCTACTGGCCACCTTTATTCAATGGACAAGGCAGGATAAGAAAGAGGCAGCACGGATTGATCGGGCAGCAGATAGAGCAGCTGCCATGGGTGAAAAAGATGATTTAGCCCTTTACAACCAGTACTTGGCTGAGTTAAATCGACGAGATAACTCACAATAGAATATAGGGATGTCGATGAGTTCTGATATGCCAGCTTTATATGGCCCTGAGTACCAAGCGTTGCGGGAAAGTGTTAGTGCGCTCGCTCAAAAAAAGATTGCACCATTTGCTCAAGATGTTGATGAGAACTCTAGATATCCGCAAGAGGCAGCAGATGCATTGCAATCTGCCGGGCTTGCTGCAGCACATGTGCCAGTTGAATTTGGTGGCCAAGGAGCTGATGCATTAGCTGCGGTGATAATTATTGAAGAGGTAGCAAGAGTTTGTGGTGCATCATCTCTAATTCCAGCTGTGAACAAATTAGGTTCAGTTCCCTTAATGATTGCTGGCAATAGTGAGCAGAAGAAAAAGTATTTAACCCAGTTAGCTGCTGGTAAAGGATTTTCTTATTGCCTATCTGAGTCAGAGGCTGGATCTGATGCGGCTGCTATGAAAACTAAGGCTGTAAAAGATGGTGATAGTTGGGTTATCTCTGGAAGTAAGAAATGGATTTCAAATGCGGGGGTCTCTGAGTTTTACACAGTTCTCGCATCAACTGACCCAAGTAAAGGTGCAAAAGGAATCTCAGCATTTATTGTTGAAAAATCAGATACAGGAGTTTCATTTGGCTCTCATGAGAAAAAGATGGGATTTCGAGGATCACCAACTCGTGAGGTCTACTTTGATAATGTAAAAATCAGTGATGACCGAAGATTAGGTGAGATAGGAAGTGGATTTTCACTTGCCATGAAAACTCTAGATCACACCAGAATTACCATTGCCGCACAAGCTTTAGGAATTGCTCAAGGTGCATTTGATGTGGCGAAAAAGTATGCCCATGAACGCCAACAATTTGGTAAGCCAATATTTGATTTTCAAGCAGTGCAATTTATGTTAGCTGACATGGCAATGCAGATTGAGGCTGCTCGCCAATTAACATATGCAGCTGCGGTTAAAAGTGAAAGAGCAGAAAGTGATTTAACCTTCTTCTCAGCAGCCAGCAAATGCTTTGCCACAGATGTAGCTATGAAGGTAACTACTGATGCGGTGCAGGTATTAGGTGGTTATGGATATGTAAGTGATTATCCAGTTGAGCGCATGATGCGAGATGCCAAACTAACTCAAATTTATGAGGGCACAAACCAGATTCAACGCGTAGTGATGGCTAGAAATTTAGATTCCTTAACTAATTAAAATCTAACAATAATCTCAGGAGTTGCCGCAGCCTTTACTTTTTGATCATGAGGCTCAACTGGAAGTGGTTCACTAGTTAATTCACCGCGGTGTAATAGCGCGATGGTCCAAGCCTTACTTTTTGCCAACGCGCGATCATAAGATCCACCACCTTGGCCTAGTCGATTTCCTGCGCGATCAACATGTAAGGCGGGCACAATTATTAGATCAAGATTTACATTGATATCTGCATCTCCGATTGGTTCATAACTTTTGCCAACTTTTTTAAGATTTGCGCTATTTCCATCCCACTTAACCCAGGCTAAATCATTATCTTTTATAACTTTTGGCAGAAAAACTGTTTTACCAGCAGCGATTAACCTTTGATTTAGATCACTAGTTTCTGGCTCAAACTCATATGAGATGTATGAACCAATATTTTTAATATTCTCAAACTCTTTTGCTGAGAGAATATGGAGCCAACTATCAGCAATAAATCGATCCGCTCTCTCTTTTCGGTACTGCTTGCGCAGCTGTGATTTATTTTCTTTATTACCCATGCCCCTTACCTTAATTTATGGCTTGGGCAAAGTAGGGTTTAGGTATGGATGAAATGGTGACAGTCGGCGCTTTTCAGGAGCAGTTACTAAATTTAAGTAAGCCCTTAGCCGCACTTGACCTGCCACTCTTAGATGCGCATGGGGCGACCTTGGCTAGTGACCTGTTAGTGGATGAAAAACCAGTAATCAGGAGCGGGCAATTAATTGATTCAACTCAAATAGCACTTGCTGCCTCTCTTGGGCTAGATAGATTGCCATGTCGCCCACATCCACGAGTTGTAATCATTAGTGCTGGTGATGACTTAGTAGAGCCCGGAAGCAAATTAGCAGATGCCGATGATGAGTTTGAGAGTAATTCTTGGTTTTTAACCACCTTTGCTCGAGAGGTGGGAGCTCATGCATTTCGAGTACACACAATTCCAGAAACAGCTGAGCAATTAAAGTTAGTAATTGAAGATCAATTAGTAAGAGCAGATTTGATCGTAATTAGTGGTGAATCAAAGGATGAATCATTTGATTTGATTACCTCAGTTATATCAACACTTGGCGAGATTCAAATTGTCACACCAAAACTTGCTGAAAGCAGCAAACATAGCTTTGGGTTGATTGGTCCAGATAAAACCCCAGTTGTGGTTTTGCCAGGAGATCCAATCAGCAACTTTCTATCTGCAGAGCTATTTATCAGACCAATGATCACGAAGATGTTAACTGGCGTAAGTACAGATAAGCCAAATAAGAAAGTGAAGTTAACTAAATCAGTTACTTCTCCTTCAGGCGTAGCCTCTTACATAAGGGGTGAGTTAAATGCCGATGGTCAGGTATCGCCATTGGCAAATCAGGAATCACTTATGACACTCTCTAAGGCAAATTGCTTAATCACACTTGGTGAGAAGGAGGAGAAATTAAACTCTGGTGATTCGGTCAATATTCTTAAGTTAAACCAGGATAGACGTTGAAAAAATTAGTTGATCACGAAATTACCTTAAAGCCAATTCGTTTTAGGGACAAAGCAGAGTGGGATGGCGTTCGCGCAGTCAATCGAGATTGGCTATCACCTTGGGAAGCAACTAGACCAAAGATAGAAAGTAATTCACCACTTCCTTCTTATTATGGGATGGTGATGCAATTGAATAAGGAGATAAGAGCACTTCGATCTATCTCGCTAGGAATTTGGTTAAATGAAGGTGGTGAGCAAAAACTAATTGGTCAAATAACTTTAGGTGGAATTATTTTTGGTGCGATGCGGGGAGCCCATATTGGTTACTGGATCGATCAACGCTTTGCTAGCCGCGGCTACACCACCAGAGCAGTCAAGCTATTAACTAAGTTTGGATTTGATGGCCTTAAGTTGCATCGTATTGAAATAAACCTTCGCCCAGAAAATGAGGCATCAAAGAAAGTTGCAGTAAAAGCTGGGTATGTATTGGAGGGGTCTAGAAACAACTACCTTCATATTGCAGGGGATTGGCGAAATCACATTACTTTTGTTAAGGAAAATCCAGAAATAAAATAAAATAAAGTAAGGACATACCTGCTCATTTGCCGTTGAATTCAACCTTTAACATTTATTGTTGTGCTTTATGGGTTCGGGTTTTATCTACTTAATCATCATCGCGATGTGGGCTGCCTACTTCTTACCGCAATGGTTAAGTAAGCATGAAGATAACTCTGGAAAAGCAATTGAAAGATATAAGAATGCAATGCAGGTAGTTGCCGAAAACAACCCGAGTGTAAAGACTGAACCAAGAATTGAAGATAAAGGCAGAATCTATTTCCAGCGACAACTTATATTTGGTTCATTATTTTCTTTAAGTTTTATCGCTCTGATTTTTGCATCTGTTGGATTTTTAGATTTAACTACAACATTAATCCCAATGACAGCTTTACTAATTTATGTAGTAAATGTTCGAAAACAGGTAGTGGCCTCACAACTTAAAGCCAGGAGATTAAAAGCATTAGAGAAAATCACTAACAGTAAGATTCCAACTACAGTAATTCCAGATCCAGTTACCGAAAAAAGTAGCAAAGAGCATTGGATTCCATTTTCTGAGCGCCCAGAGATTACTGGAGTGGTAGTAGTTCCAAAGGATCGAAAAGGTTGGCAGCCAACAAAAGTACCAAAACCTGTCTACACAACAGCGGCTAAAGCGGTTCCAAGTAAACGAATAATTGATCTAACCACTACTGGTCAGTGGAGTGCTGAGCAAGAGCGAGTCAAAGCTTTATCAGGTAGGGATGATGACTTTTTTGATCAAGAGATTGCAGCAAACCTCTCTGAAGAAGATAGAGCTGTTAACCAATAGTTAAATCCAGCTAGGCAACCACATCCGGTCGATCCAATCTGAGTATGGAATTTCTAATCCAATCAATATTGGCAAGAAGTAAATAAAATTAACGCCAACTAATACTAGATAGCCGTATAAGTATCTTCGATCTAAGCCTTTGTTTAAGGCCCAATTCATAAGGTTAATTACAGAAAGTATTAAGAAGGGCAGTATTGAAATTGAATAAAAATAGAAAGTGGTTCTATCTTGAATGAAAAACCATGGTAGATAGGTGCCAGCAATTCCTGCTAAAACAAATGCCGAGATTCGATCTGGCTTGGATACAAAAAAGCCAAAAGTAATAGCAATTGCAAAGACTCCAACCCACCACAACATTGGTGTTCCAATTGCCAAGATCTCTTGCGAACAAGAGGATGCACCACAGTTTGTTGGCGTTTGGTAGTAGAAAGAGGTGGGCCGGCCTAGTACTAACCAGCTCCAGGGATTTGCTGCATAGGCATGGGCTTCAGTTAACTCTCGGTGAAAAGTGATAATTTCACGGTGATAATTCCAGAGTGAAGAAAACAGATTTGAGCCTGAATCCCTGCCCCATCCCTTTGAGTTAAAGATCCAACCGCTCCAGGAAATAAAGTAAATTCCAAGTGGTGTAAGTATGTATTGAGCAATTCGCTTTACCAAAATACTCCAATGAAATTTACTAAAATTTATAGTCAGTAAAATCAGTAGCGGTATTAGGAAAAAAGCACTCCACTTAGTAGCACCAGCAACTCCAATTACCACTCCACTTAACCACAAGTTATTTTGAAGTATTAAATAAAATGCTAATAAAATAAAAAACATCAGGAAGATATCAAGGAGTGCAACCCGTGACATCACCAGGTGTAAGCCATCTAGTGACATCAAAGCAGCTGCAGTGTTACTTAAAAACAAAGAGTTAAAAAGTGATTTCGTAATCATAAAAATCAATAAGACAGAGGCGCTACCAACTAGCGCTGCTGAAATTCGCCAGCCAAACTCATTGTTGCCAAATGCCTTAATGCCCAACCCAATTAGCCACTTTCCCAAGGGTGGGTGCACGACAAACTCAGCATCACCTTGCGCATTTAACTCAACGCCATCATTAATCAGTGAGGCTGCATTTTTTGCATAGTAGATCTCATCAAAAATATAACCTTTTGGTTGGTTTAGTCGCCAAAGCCGAAGTGTGAGGGCAAAGCCAAGAATTAAGGTGATAGGTGCAAATTCTCGCAACCGACTCTTATTCATAGGGTCAGCCTAAGACCAGATAGAACATCAGTTGTGAAATAACCTGAGAGAATTAGCAGATGTTAATCCTGGCCTGCTTACCGATTGGCGATTCAAGGGATGCCTCTGCCCACCTAATCCAAAGTATTCAACAGGTTCAGTATGTAGCTGCGGAGGATTCACGTAAGTTTGCCAGGCTTTGCCAAGACCTAAACATTAAACATAACGCCAAAGTAATTTCTTTTTTTGAAGGAAATGAAAGTGAGAAAATTGAAGAGTTAACAAATCTCCTAAAGTCACAAAAAGATGTTTTAGTTGCAACTGATGCAGGTGCTCCTGGTATTTCAGATCCAGGGTATCGATTGATAAGAGCTGCTTTGCAATCTAATGTCGAGATAAAAGTTTTGCCTGGACCAAGTGCGGTTACAACTGCGCTATTACTTTCTGGATTACCAACTGATCGATTTTGCTTTGAAGGTTTTCCGCCAAGAACACAAGGGGCAAGAGCTAAATGGTTTGAAGAGCTAGCCCAGCAGGAGCGAACTGTTATCTTTTTTGAAGCACCACACAGAATTACCGAATGCCTAGTTGATGCGGGAGCCGCATTTGGATTAGATCGAAGTGGTGCGATCTGTCGGGAAATGAGTAAGCATTATGAAGAGGTGGTTCGCGGAAGCATCACAGAGCTAATCACTTGGGCTAAATCAAAAGAGATCTTGGGTGAGATAACAGTTGTACTTGCTGGTTTTGATCCAGCAAGCAGACAGATTGCTGATGAGGATCTAATTAAAATGGTTTTAGAGCTTGAAGAAATTGGTGAAAGCCGTAAAGAGGCAATCGCACAAGTAGCGAAGAAATATGCAGTTGCTAAGCGAGTTGTATTTGATGCCATGGTTACCTATAAGAGTGAGGATAAGATCTGATCATGGCTGAAAAATCTTTCTACTTAACCACGCCCATTTACTATGTAAATGATGCACCCCACATCGGCCATGCCTACACAACTGTGGCAGGGGATGTTTTAACTCGCTGGCATCGCCAAAAAGGTGAATCAGTTTGGTATCTAACTGGAACTGATGAACATGGACAAAAGGTTTTAAACACCGCTCAGGCAAATAAAACCTCACCCCAAGATTGGTGTGACAAATTAGTTGAAGAGGCCTGGAAGCCAGTTTGGAAAGATTTAAATATTGCCAATGATGATTTTATTAGAACTACTGAGGCCAGACATACCGACCGGGTTCAAAGTTTTTTACAAAGCTTAAAAGATGCGGGCCACATATACGCTGGAAAATTTGAAGGTCCTTATTGCATAGGTTGTGAAGAGTTTAAGTTGCCTGGTGATTTAGATGAAGGAAAGTGCAAGATTCATTCAAAGCCAGTGGAAATGTTAAGTGAGGACAATTGGTTTTTTAAGCTTTCAGCATTTCGCCAACCACTTCTTGATTACTACAAAGCAAATCCTTCAGCTTGCCAGCCAGAGAGTGCACGAAATGAGGTAGTTTCATTTCTAGAAGGTGAAGTGCGGGATCTATCAATTTCTCGCTCCACCTTTGATTGGGGTATTCCAGTTCCATGGGACACAAAACAGGTCATTTATGTTTGGTTTGATGCCTTACTAAATTATGCAACCGCTGTTGGTTTAGGCGATGATCCAAATTCACAAGGTGGTAAGAAGTTTGCCAGCACCTGGCCAGCTGATGTGCATCTAGTTGGTAAGGATATTTTGCGCTTTCACGCAATTATCTGGCCGGCCATGCTTATGGCAGCAGGTGTTGCTGTGCCAAAGAAGATCTTTGCTCATGGCTGGCTGCTAGTGGGTGGTGAAAAGATGTCAAAGAGTAAGTTAACTGGCATTGCACCTATTGATATCACTAAAGATTTTGGTGTTGATGCTTTTAGATATTACTTTTTAAAGGCAATTCCTTTTGGAAGTGATGGCTCATTTTCTTGGGAGGATATGGCAGCCCGCTACACCAGTGAACTCGCAAATGATTTTGGCAACCTCGCCTCAAGGTTAATTGCCATGATTGAGAAATACTGCGATAACAAGATTCCAGCTGTTGCTAAAAATTCTGAGCTAGCTTCACTACTTTCTACAACTGTGCAAACTGCAGATAAATCAATCTGTGATTTAGATTTTCAAGGCGGCATAAATGCAATTATGGATTTTTGTAAGCGAGTAAATGGTTATGTAACTGAGTCAGAGCCATGGGTAGTTGCCAAAGATGCCTCTAGAAAAGCAGAGTTAGATGAAATTTTGTACAACACCGCCGAATCACTTCGTGCCTTAGCGGTTTTACTGCATCCGGTAATGCCTGAGGTAACTACAAAGTTATGGGTAAGTTTAGGTGCGCAAGAAAAACTTGGAGATATCTCTATGCAAAGAATCGATAAGGTTGCAAATTGGGGACAATTACCAGCAGGTAGTACTGTCACAAAAACAGATGTGTTATTTCCTAGATTAGAAGAGGCAAAGTAATTTATGGCAGATCGTCATAACCGCGATCTTGATCGAAAACCTGGGCCACTTCCGCAAGCGTTAAAAACTAAAACAGTTGATTCACATGCCCACCTTGAATTAATTCATAACAGTGAGCCAGATTCACCCTTAATTAAACAAACTCTTGCAGAGGCTGCAGCAGTTGGTATAGATCGAGTTGTTCAAGTTGGTTACTCCGCTGAGCAATCAATCTGGTCTGTTAAATGTGCTGAAAGTTTCATTGGCCAGGTAGTAGCAGCTGTGGCCTTACATCCAAATGAAGCACCAGTTGTTGAAGATTTAGAGAAAGACTTAAAGGTTATTGAGGAGTTAGCGGCAAATCCTAGAGTAAGAGCAATTGGTGAGACTGGTTTAGATTTTTTCCGCACCCCAGAGAATTTACGTGATAGACAAAAGTACTCATTTGCCCGCCATATAAAGATGGCTAAAGAACATAAAAAAGCATTAGTGATTCATGATCGCGATTCACATAGGGCCGTCCTTGATCTATTAATTCAAGAGGGTGCACCTGCCAACACTATTTTTCACTGCTACTCAGGTGATGCCGAAATGGCCAAGGAGTGCATTGCCAATGAATACATTCTCTCCTTTGCTGGCACTGTGACATTTAAAAATGCGCCAGAGCTTCGGGAGGCGGTAGTACTTGTGCCAATTGAGCAGTTATTAGTGGAGACAGATTCACCATTTCTTGCCCCAATGCCAAATCGAGGGGCATTAAATACTCCCGCCCAGATTCCAAATACTTTAAGGGTAATTGCAGATTTAAGAAATGAATCAGTTGATTACCTAGCTGGTGCAATCTCAGAAAATGCTGAGCGCATATTTGGAAAGTTTTAAATGAGTAATCTGCTAGGCGCAGTTGAGATTAGAGCTTTAGCTGAGCAATTGAATTTAAAACCCACTAAAAAGTTAGGCCAAAACTTTGTAGTTGATGCAAATACCTGTCGAAAGATTGTAAAACTCGCCGCCGTTGAATCTACCGATATCGCACTTGAAATCGGCCCAGGACTTGGCTCACTCACCTTGGCTTTACTAGAAAAAGCTAAACAAGTACTAGCAGTTGAAATTGATGATCGATTAGCAAATCAATTGCCAATAACAGCTGCCCAGCATGGCTTTGATACAAATAAACTAACGGTAATCAGCCAGGATGCCATGCAGCTAACAAAATTGCCAGCAAATCCAACTGTGCTAGTAGCAAATCTTCCTTACAACATCTCTGTACCAGTACTGCTTAACATGTTAGAGCTATTTCCCACCTTAAATCGTGGAGTAGTGATGGTTCAAAGTGAGGTGGCTCATCGTTTAGCAGCCAAGCCAAATAACAAGGAGTATGGATCTCCTACTGCAAAAGCTAATTGGTGGGCAGATTTAGAGTTATCTGGCTCAGTTGGCAGATCAGTTTTTTGGCCAGTTCCTAATGTGGATTCATCTTTAGTTAGCTTTGTTCGACATGCGCCTTTAGGAGATGAGGATCAAAGAGTTGCCACCTTCTCTGTAATTGATAAGGCATTTGCAAAACGAAGGAAGATGATGAGATCTGCCGTAGGTGAGTTATTTGATGATGCAGAGGGTAATTTAATAGCAGCTGGGGTAGATCCAACTATTCGCGGTGAGGCGTTGGCAATTGCTCAGTTTTTTCAAATTGGTAAGCAATTAATTAAGCACAATTCCACCAAGTGAGTTATCTAAGCAATACGCTCTAGGGTATGAGATCACGAGGAGTTACCGCCCGGGTTCCGGCCAAGGTAAATCTGCAATTATCTGTTGGCCCACTTGGCAGTGATGGCTTCCATGAGGTGACCACCGTATTTCAAGCAATCTCCTTATTTGATGATGTCACAGTTGCAACTACAGATAGTAATGATGGAATCAAGATCAGCATCACAGGCCAAACCTCAAATGGTGTGCCAGTTGATAACTCTAATCTGGCGGTTAAAGCTGCGCAGTTAATGATTGAAAATTATGATCTGCCAAAAGATTTAAGTATTAAGTTGAAAAAAGAGATTCCAGTTGCCGGAGGAATGGCAGGTGGTAGCGCGGACGCTGCTGGGGTAATTGTTGGCTTAGACTCCTTATTTGAATTAGGCCTTTCAAGAGATGAAATGGAATCAGTAGGCAGCAAGATTGGCTCTGATGTGCCATTTTCTATTTGTGGTGGAGTTGCAATTGGAACAGGGCGTGGGGATCAGATAACTCCAGCACTTGCTAAAGGAAATTACAACTGGGTGCTTGCCCTTTCAGGTCAAGGATTATCAACGCCTGCTGTTTATCAAGAGTGTGATCGACTTCGTGAAGGTTTATCTATCGCAGCCCCAGTTGTAAGTGAGCAGTTGATGCAAGCATTACGAGCTGGGGATGCAAAAGCATTAGGTAAAGCATTAACAAATGAATTACAACCTGCAGCTTGCTCATTACGGCCAGCACTTAGATTGGTATTAGATGTTGGTGTTGATTACGGAGCACTTGGTGGGATTGTCTCTGGCTCAGGACCTACTGTTGCATTTTTAGTATCAGATGATGAGCATGCAATGGATTTAACCGTTGCATTAAGCAGTAGTGGGGTTGTTTCCTCAGTTGTTAGAGCAAATGGACCTACTCATGGCGCACGAATTATTGAAAGTTTTTAATTTAACCAGTTATAAGGGATAATTCAGGTTCCGCCATTGTGTAGTGGCTAGCACATGAGCCTTTGAAGCTCAGGGTCCAGGATCGATACCTGGTGGCGGAGCCACCAAGTTAAGGGGGTAAGGAATGAGTGAGTTATCACTTGTAATTCTCCTCGCCGCTGGCGATAGCAAGCGGATGAAATCAAAACAATCTAAAGTCTTACACAAGATCGCTGGCAGATCAGTTTTTGCAAATTTACTAGATTCAGTTGAGCAGTTAAATGCTAAAAACTTAACAGTGGTAGTTGGCGCCAATAAAGATGAGGTAATTGAACACTTATCTAAGATCGCGCCAAAGGCAAAAACCGTATTTCAAGAAAAACGAGATGGCACAGGTGGTGCTACCCAATTAGCACTAGCTGAATACAAAGGCGATGGCACCGTTCTGATTTTGGCAGGAGATACCCCATTGCTAACCCATCAAACACTTAGTGAGTTTGTGCAGGTACATCAAAAGGAAAAACAGAGTGCCTCTGTTTTAACAGCCATGCTGCCTGATCCAACTGGGTATGGCCGAGTTATAAGAGGTGATGATGGGCAGATTTTAAAGATCGTTGAGGAAAAAGATGCCAGTGAGATAGAAAAAGAGATTGATGAGATCAACACCGGGGTTTACCTATTTGATCTGGCACTCCTTCGAGATGTTATAAAAAATCTAAAAAGTAACAATGCTCAAAATGAGCTTTACCTAACTGATGCAATTGGCCTAATTAATTCAACTGGTAAAAAATCTTATGCAGTTTTATCCAATGATTACACTGAAACGCTAGGAATTAATGACCGTGCTCAATTAGCCGAAGTCTCAGCAATTATGCGAGATCGAATCAATAACCAACATATGTTAAATGGCGTAGCAATTGTCGATCCAGCTAATACCTGGATTGATCATGGAGTTGAAATCCAATCTGACGTGGTGATCTATCCAGGGTGTGCAATCTCAGGAAAGAGTGTAATTAAAACTGGTGCTGTTATTGGCCCACGAACTACCCTAGAAGATTGCATAGTTGATGAGGGAGCCAAGGTAGTTGAATCAAATTGCACCGAGTCAAAGATTGGCAAAGATGCCAAGGTTGGACCATTTACATATTTACGTAAGGGAAGTGTTTTAGCTAATGAGAGCAAGGCTGGTGCTTTTGTTGAGATCAAAAATTCCACAGTAGGTGAGGGAACAAAGGTTGCCCACCTTTCATATGTGGGAGATGCGGAGATAGGAAAAGAGAGCAATATTGGCGCTGCCACCATATTTGTTAATTATGATGGCGAGAGCAAACATAAAACTAAGGTGGGCGATCATGTGCGCATTGGCAGCGACACCATGCTGGTCGCACCGGTGAGTGTGGGAGATGGTGCCTATACGGCAGCTGGATCGGTGATTAATGAGGATGTGCCAGCAGGTGCGATTGGAATTGGTCGCGCTCGCCAGGTAAATATCTTGGGCTGGGTACTTAAAAAACGAAAAGATAGTAAATCAGCGGCTGCGGCAAAAAAAGCCGGGGCAAAAGAGTAAGTAAGTTCTAGTAGAGTTAACCTAGATTCACCACAGTGAGGGGGAAGCTAAACTGAACGAGATTCGCTTATCCTCCGAGAAAAGTTTGCGCCTATTTTCAGGACGCGCCTATCCAGAGTTAGCAGATGAGGTAGCCGCCGAACTTGGCATCCCAATAACACCAACTTCAGCATATGACTTTGCAAATGGTGAAATTTTTATCAGATTTGAAGAGAGTGTTCGCGGCAGTGATGCCTTCGTATTACAAAGCCATAGCGCCCCAGTTAATAAACAAATAATGGAGCAACTAATTATGGTCGATGCACTAAAGCGTGCCTCGGCAAAGCGAATTACTGTGGTTCTGCCATTTTATGGATATGCCAGACAAGATAAAAAACATCGTGGACGTGAACCAATCTCAGCTAGATTGATGGCTGATTTATTTAAGACCGCAGGTGCTGATCGGTTAATGTGTGTAGATCTTCACACCTCACAAATCCAAGGATTTTTTGATGGTCCAGTAGATCACCTCTTCGCACTTCCACTGTTAACAAATTATGTTGGCAGCAAGGTAGATCGCAAGAATTTAGTAATTGTCTCCCCAGACTCAGGTCGAGTAAGAGTTGCAGAGCGCTGGAGTGAGTTACTAGGTGGCTGCAGCATCGCCTTTATTCACAAGACTCGTGATCCAAGAGTTCCAAATGAGGCAACTGTTGGCAAAGTAGTTGGAGATGTTGAAGGAATGACCTGCGTAGTAATTGATGACATGATCGATACCGCTGGCACAGTGACAAAAGCTGTGGATGCCTTAATTGAGGCCGGGGCTAAGGATGTAATAATCGCTGCCACTCATGCAGTATTTTCAGGACCTGCAATTGATCGATTAAAGAAATCACGGGTTTCAGAGGTGGTTGTAACAAATACCCTGCCTATCCCTGAAGAGAATAGATTTGATAATCTAACGGTGCTTTCAATCGCGCCATTACTTGGACGAGCCATCAAAGAGGTCTTTGAAGATGGTTCAGTTACTAGTCTTTTTGATGGGCATAGTTAAAAAGAGTTTTACCGAAAGAAAAGAAATTGCGCCCGTAGCTCAACTGGATAGAGCATCTGACTTCGGATCAGAAGGTTCGGGGTTCGAATCCCTGCGGGCGCACCAATTGGATTTGTCCTTTTACCCACCCATTAGATAACCTTGCGCTTCATTCCGCGAGGGATCAAACCGTTATCGAGGGAGAAGTAAAGTGGCTGAAATATCAATTAAGGGAGCACGCCGAACTGAGTTTGGCAAAGGTGCATCTCGTAGATCACGTCGTGATGGATTTATACCGGCGGTAATTTATGGACATGGCGAGAAACCACAGCATGTGGCATTACCTTCTCGTGAACTTGGAATTGCATTAAAGACTTCAAACGTTTTGATTGATGTTGTATTAGATGATCACACAGAGTTAACACTTCCAAAATCCGTTAGCCGTGATCCATTAACAGGATTACTTGAGCACATTGACTTAGTAATTGTCCGCCGCGGTGAGCGAGTGGTTGTTTCTGTTCCAGTACACACTGAAGGTAAGTATGACCAAGATGGAATTTTGGAACATACAAATAACTCTATTGAGGTTGAGACAGATGTAACTAACATCCCAGCATTCTTAATGTTAAGCATGGAAGGCATGATGGCTGGTGAATCTAAGTCAGCTGCTGATGTTGTTCTACCTGAGGGCGTTAAGTTAATTAGCGATCCAAAGATGACTGTTGTTCACTTGTCAGTTAGATCTGCTGAGGTTGAAGAGGTACCAGTTGTTGCCGCCGCTGCTGAAGGCGATGCTGCTGCTGCACCTGCTGAAGGCGATGCTGCTGCATCTGCTGCAGCCCCTGCCGGTGGCGATGATAAGAAGGACAAAAAGAAGTAAGTTGGCACTAGCCTTAACTTATGGCTGATCGTTGGTTGGTAATTGGTCTTGGAAATCCTGGACCTGAGTATGAAAAAACCAGACACAACATTGGTCAACTTGTCTTAGATCAATTATCTGGTGGTCAAAAATTCTCATCCCACAAATCTCGAATGGAAATTTGCGAGGTTAAATCTGGTGATCAAACTTTAGTTTTAGCTAAATCTCGTGGATATATGAATGAAACTGGTGGGCCAGCTAAGGCTTTGTTAGATTTTTACAAAATCGAACCTACCCAAGTTATCGCAGTCCATGATGAACTTGATCTGCCATTTAACGCGCTGCGAATTAAACAAGGTGGCGGGGATAACGGCCACAATGGACTTAAATCATTAACCTCTTCATTTTCAACAGCTGACTACTTTCGAATCAGAATGGGAATTGGCCGGCCAATCGGGGATCAGGATCCAGCAGATTTTGTGTTGAAACCCTTTAGTAAAGAGGAGCGTAAGGATTTAGGTGAGTTCACAACAAGAGGTGCGGATGCAATTACCGCTTTGGTATTAACTGGAATGGATAAGGCACAAACCGCTTTTAACTCTTAATTAATTTAGCCCTACCTGATTCAAGACGAGCTACAGGCACTCTAAATGGTGAGCAGGAGACATAATCTAGATTTAAATTGTGGAAGAAGTGAATACTTCTAGGATCGCCACCATGCTCACCACAAACTCCTAATTTGAAATCTTTTCGATATGCCCGGGCTTGATCTCTGGCAATTTTCACCAACAAACCAACGCCATCTTGATCTAGTGATTCAAATGGATTAAAGGGCAGGAGCTCTAAATCTAAATACCTTGGCAAGAATGTTGACTCAACATCATCGCGACTAAATGCCCAGGTAAGTTGGGTTAAATCATTGGTACCAAATGAGAAAAAGTCAGCATAATCTGCCAATCTACTTGCGGTAATTGCAGCTCGTGGAGTTTCAATCATGGTTCCAATAGGCATCTCTAACTGGGCACCATTTAATGTTTTCTTAATCTCATCCTCTAAGGTTTCCCGTAAATACAAAAGCTCACGCTGAGTGGCAACCAGCGGAATCATTAACTCAGGTTTAGGTTCAAAGCCTGCCTTTTTAACCTCAAGTGAGGCAAGTACTAATGCCCGCACCTGCATCTTAAATAACTCTGGAATTAGAATGCCAAGACGTACTCCGCGAAGTCCAAGCATTGGGTTTGATTCATGCAAACGTTTAACCGCTGCAAATATTGCCTTATCTCGTGGGGTAATTGTTGATTCCAACGCCTCAGCTGTTGCCATCTCAGCACTAAGAGTTGCCAGATCCGGCAAGAACTCATGTAGTGGTGGATCTAATAATCTAACTGTTACTGGGAAGCCTGACATAGCTTTTAATATTCCAACAAAATCTGCCTGTTGCAGTGGCTGCATCTCAGCAATAACTGCGTTTTGTTCACTCTCACTTTCAGCAAGTACTACACGTTCAACAAAACTTCTTCGCTCACCCAAAAACATATGTTCAGTTCTACATAAACCAATTCCTTGAGCGCCTAAGGTTCTAGCACGGGTAGCATCCTCTGGCGTATCAGCATTTGCCCGCACATATAATTTTCGAATCTCATCTGCATGTTGCAATATTCGATCTACCGCTTTGACAACTGGTGTGGCATCTTTTGAAGTGGCAAGCAAACTTCCTTCTAAGTAGGAGGTAACTGGAGATTGGGTAACTGGTAACTCGCCTAAGTAAACACAACCAGTTGTGCCATCAATTGAGACAACCTCACCCTCTCTGACTATTAGATCACCAACTGTAAATTGCAGTAATTTCTCATCAACGGTAATACTCTCAGTTCCACAAACAGCAGTCTTTCCCATACCGCGGGCTACAACTGCAGCATGTGATGTTTTACCACCACGACTAGTTAAAATTCCTTCGGCAGCAACCATTCCAACTAAATCATCTGGACTGGTCTCTCTTCGAACCAAAATAACTTTGCGACCTGTTTTTGCTAAATCAAAGGCACGCTTTGAGTT
>Ga0207939_1000224_pt1 | contig 19031 bp, 18 predicted proteins | sample LakMenEpi02Jun12_FD_150663 | JGI IMG/M metagenome (GOLD analysis project Ga0207939, IMG submission 150663) | Freshwater microbial communities from Lake Mendota, WI - 02JUN2012 deep hole epilimnion (SPAdes) | ecosystem: Environmental > Aquatic > Freshwater > Lentic | place: Lake Mendota, Madison... | reverse complement strand
CTCTCCATTTGGGCCACATTCTCGCTCGGTAAATGGTTGGATTACCCCATGGCAATGACAGCATCAGTTAAAGACGAATTATCTCGTCTCGCAATTACCAAACCATGTTGTCGCAAAGCCGAAGTCTCCTCACTTCTTCGTTTTGCTGGCGGACTGCACATCGCGGCAGGAAAGATTGTTGTCGAAGTAGAACTCGATACCTCACAGAGTGCGCGCCGACTTCGAAAAGATATCGCCGACATTTACGGCCATGACTCAGACTTGGCCGTTCTTTCATCCAGCGGTTTGCGTAAGGGCTCTCGTTACGTAGTTCGTGTCATCAATGAAGGTGACGCACTTGCCCGCCAAACCGGTTTGGTCGATTCAAATGGTCGACCAGTGCGCGGGCTTCCACCACAAGTAGTTTCAGCTGCAATTTGTGATTCAGAAGCAGCATGGCGCGGTGCATTCATCGCTCACGGTTCATTGACTGAACCAGGTCGTTCATCATCATTAGAAATTACCTGCCCAGGTCCCGAAGCTGCCCTTGCTTTAGTAGGTGCAGCTCGTCGATTAGGAATTGTGGCAAAGGCGCGCGAAGTTCGTGGAGTTGATCGTGTTGTCATTCGTGATGGCGATGCAATCGGTGTGCTGCTTACTCGACTTGGCGCCCATGAAAGTGTGATGGCTTGGGAAGAACGCCGCATGCGACGCGAGGTTCGAGCAACTGCTAACCGACTTGCAAACTTTGATGATGCAAATCTTCGCCGCTCTGCTCGTGCAGCAGTTGCCGCCGCCGCGCGTGTGCAACGGGCGATGGAAATTCTTGGGCCAACAATTCCAGATCATCTGAAAGAGGCAGGGGAGTTGCGCATCAATCATGGCCAGGCTTCACTAGAAGAACTCGGTTCATTGGCCGTTCCTCCAATGACGAAGGATGCGATTGCTGGTCGAATTCGACGATTGCTAGCCATGGCCGATAAACGCGCTGCAGAGCTTGGAATTCCGGATACTGAGAGCGGCCTCTCGCCAGATTTGCTCAATTAGCCCGCTGATACTTAAGAGTTCACGCATTCTTCACTGGTAAGGTTCTACCTAAGACCCCAGCGTTGTGGCAGTTTTACGAACCACCAGCAGCTGGGCTTTTTCATGTGCCCCACTAGTAGCAAGGACACTTTCATGATTAATGTCGGAATCAATGGTTTTGGACGCATCGGACGTAACTTCTTTCGCGCTTCACTTACAAACCCAAATATCAACATCGTCGGAATCAACGACTTAACACCAAACGAGACTCTTGCTCACCTTTTGAAGTACGACTCAATCTTGGGTCGCCTAGGTCTAGAAGTTACTTTCACAGATGATTCAATCACTGTGGGTGGAAAGACAATCAAAGTTTTCTCAGAGCGCGATCCAGCAAACTTGCCATGGGCATCGGTTAAGGCAGATGTTGTTGTTGAATCTACTGGTATTTTCACAAAGGCTGCAGATGCGCAAAAGCACATCACAGCTGGAGCCAAGAAGGTCATCATCTCTGCGCCAGCAACTGATGAAGACATCACAATTGTTATGGGTGTAAACCACACTCAATATGACGGTGCTAAGCACAACATCATTTCAAATGCATCATGTACAACAAACTGCCTAGCTCCAATGGCCAAGGTACTTCAGGATAACTGGGGAATTGTTAAGGGCTTGATGACAACAATTCACGCCTACACAAATGACCAAGTAATCCTTGATTTCCCACACAAGGATCTTCGTCGCTCACGTGCTGCAGCAACAAACATGATTCCTACATCTACAGGTGCTGCAAAGGCGATCTCGCTAGTTATGCCAGAGCTCAAGGGCAAGCTAGATGGTTACGCAATGCGCGTTCCAGTTCCAACAGGATCTGCAACAGATCTAACTGTTGAACTAGCAAAGGAAGCAACAGCTGCAGAAATCAACGCAGCGATGAAGGCGGCAGCAAATGGGCCACTCAAGGGATTCCTTACATACACTGAAGATCCAATTGTTTCTTCAGACATCGTGACCGATCCATCATCATGTATCTTCGACGCAGGTCTAACCAAGGTAATTGGTAACCAGGTCAAGATCGTTGGTTGGTATGACAACGAATGGGGTTACTCAAACCGCCTCGTTGACTTGATCGATTACGTTGGCAAAACTCTGTAATGCCAGATCTTTCAACAATTGATGTAGCAGGAAAGCGGGTCTTTCTTCGTTGCGACCTTAATGTTCCCTTGAAAGAGGGAGTCATTAAGGATGACGGACGAATCAAAGCCTCGCTTCCTACTATTCAAGCGCTACTTGAAAAAGGTGCATCCCTTGTTATTGCAGCACACCTGGGTCGACCAAAAGGTGAAGCAAAGCCTGAACTCTCACTTGCACCAGTAGCACAACGTTTGGCTGAACTACTTGGTCAAGAAGTGAAATTTCCTGGGCAGGTGACAGGTGCTGCGGTAACAACAGCGGCGCAAACGCTTGCAGCAGGTGAAATTCTTCTTCTAGAAAATATACGTTTCAGTGCAGCAGAGACCAGCAAAGAAGAGACAGAGCGCGCAGCATTTGCGGGCGAACTTGCACAACTTGCCGACTTCTATGTTGGAGATGGTTTTGGTGCGGTGCACCGCAAACATGCATCAGTTTTTGATCTACCAAAATTGCTTCCACATGCAGCAGGAAAATTAGTTGCTGCCGAAGTTGAGGTTCTGAAGAAGCTAACCCAAAACCCAGAACGCCCATATGGTGTTGTTCTTGGTGGCGCAAAGGTTTCAGACAAATTAGGTGTAATCGAAAACTTGCTAGGCAAGGTTGATGTTCTAGCTATAGGCGGAGGAATGGTTTTCACATTCCTGAAAGCTCAAGGCAAAGAGATCGGTACCTCACTTGTTGAATCAGAAATGCTGGATGTGGTCAAAGGATTAATTGCTACGGCCGAAAAGAATGGCGTCAAGCTTTTGCTCCCAACTGACATTGTTGTTGCACCTGCCTTTGCTGCAGATGCAACCCCAACACTGGTTGCTGCAGATGCAATACCAGCAGATCAAATGGGTCTAGATATCGGACCGGTATCGGCTGCGGCATTTGCTGCAGAAATTGTTAAGTGCAAGACCGTATTCTGGAATGGTCCGATGGGAGTTTTTGAGTTCCCTAACTTTGCCGCTGGAACTAAAGTGGTTGCACAAGCATTAACACAGGTTTCAGGAATATCTGTTGTTGGTGGGGGAGACTCTGCAGCCGCGGTTCGCGCTCTGGGTTTTGCAGATTCTCAGTTCGGCTACATCTCAACCGGAGGCGGGGCTTCACTGGAATATCTAGAAGGCAAAGAACTTCCCGGACTAAAAGCACTAGAATTAATTTAATTGAACTTGCTGAACATAGGAGCTGACAATGCGTAAACCATTAATGGCAGGAAACTGGAAGATGAACCTCAATCATCTTGAGGCGATCGCAGTTGCTCAAAAGTTGGTTTACGGGCTGGAAGATAAGGATTACGACGCCGTAGATGTCGCAGTCATTCCTCCATTTACAGATATTCGTTCTATTCAAACTTTGGTTGATGGAGATCGTTTGCGCTTGCAGTACGGAGCACAGGATCTTTCCCCAGAGACCAGCGGTGCCTTTACTGGCGATATCTCAGGTTCAATGCTGGCAAAGCTTGGCTGTACTTTTGTTGTTATCGGCCACTCAGAGCGACGCGCAATTCATCAAGAATCAGATGCGCTTATCAACCGCAAGATTAAAGCAGCACTTGCTAATGAGTTAACGCCAATTTTTTGTGTTGGAGAAGAGCTAGCAATCCGCGAATCAGGAACACATGTAAGTCATGTAATCCGACAGATTCGTGCAGGTCTCGAAGGATTTACAAAGCCAGAGCTGAAGAAAATCGTTATCGCCTACGAACCAGTATGGGCAATTGGAACAGGAAAGACTGCAACCCCTGAAGATGCCCAAGAGGTGTGTGCGGCAATCCGTGAAGAGGTCGAAAACATTGGTTCACCTGAAATTGCAGCAAATATGCGCATCCTCTACGGCGGTTCTGTGAAGTCCTCTAACATTGTAGAAATCATGAAGAAGCCCGATGTTGATGGTGCTTTGATCGGCGGAGCGAGCCTAGATCCTGAGGAATTGGCCAAGATCGTTAAATTCCACGCGGTGAAGGAGTAAGCATTACCCCCTTCAGGCGGGTATCCTTACCCCCTACGAACTAGGAGTTTAAGAAAAGTGAAACTAGCTCTATCTATCGCACTTGTTATTACAAGCATCCTCATGATCCTGTTGGTACTTCTTCACAAGGGTAAGGGAAGCGGTCTATCCGACTTATTCGGCGGCGGCATCTCATCTAACTACGGCGGTTCATCAGTGGTTGAAAAGAACCTGGATCGAATCACCATCGTTGCAGGTGGATTGTGGTTTGCTCTAGTTGTTGCGCTCTCACTTGTGCTCAAGTAAACCAATAACTTATTTTCATAATTAACGAAGGTTCAAACAAGGGGATATAGATGGCAAGTGCAATTCGCGGAAGTCGTGTCGGTGCCGGCCCAATGGGCGAGGCAGAGCGTGGCGATTCAATCGCACGTGCTTACGTCTCATACTTTTGCGCTAACGGACACGAAGTTCGTCCATCATTTGCTGTAGAAGAAACCGTTGTTATTCCAGCTGAATGGGATTGCCCTAAGTGTGGTTACCCAGCAGGGCGCGATCGCAACAATCCACCTAGCCCTGAAGTAAATGTGCCTTACAAGACGCACCTTGCTTATGTGAAAGAGCGCCGCACAGATGCCGAAGGTGAAAAACTTCTTGAAGAAGCTTTACGCAAACTTCGTGGCGAAGACGACGAATAAAAACTAAAGAGATTTAACTGCATCTAGTAGTTCAGATATACCCATTGCTCGATTTGTAAGATTAAATCGAAGTAGTGGGTATTTTCTTGATGCCAGTGCTTTTCCATCGCCCAACGCTTGCGCTGCTACCAAAGTTTCAAAACCATAGTTTTGTCCTGGAATCGCAATATCTTTCTTTACATCACCCGTAATCTGTAAGAAGGCACCATTTTGCTGCCCGCCTTTATGGAACTGTCCCGTTGAATGCAAGAAACGTGGACCCCAACCAAAAGTTACAGGTCGGCCAGATTTATCAGCCAAGATTGCTCGAAGCTCGGCAATTGCAGCATCATCCTTGCGATCAAGGTAAGCCATGATCGCGATATACCCATCTGCTGGAATTTGTCCGATCAGTTGAGTCAATGCATCAGTTGCACTCTTTCCAGCACCAAAAATTTCAACTGCGCCATCAGTTACATCTGCAGCAAATGACGGCAGAACACCTTTCCATTCATTCAGAAGCGCTGAAGTTTGTTCCTTAGCTTCTGTGACATTTGGCTGATTGAACGGATCAATCGCAAGAGCTGCACCAACAAGTGCCGTTACCCATTCCCACACAATGAATTGTGAAGCTAAGTCACCTTCGACAACTAAATCAGCGGCTCCAGCAAAGGCAATAGTAAATGCGCTGCCTTCGCGTCCATTATGAGAATTCTCTGCAACAACAGGCAGGCGACCTACTTGGTTTTTGCCAGTTGATTCAGCAACAAGTTGTTCAATCCAATCGCTCAGTCCTGGCATTCCAGATGCGTCATCTGTATACGCCACGTATTGACCAGAAACATATGACAACAGGTAGGCGATATCACACACTGTTTGTGAATCAACAAAGAATGCTTTCTTAGTATCGCTTGCATTGTCTAGCAGGACCGAAACATCTACATCTATCAATGCCGCAGGGACCAAACCAAATGGACTCAGCACACTAAATCGCCCGCCTACATGTGGGTCGGCATTTACAACAGTAAATCCACCTTCACGAACTTGTTTATCAAGTGGCGAACCAGGGTCGGTTACAAAGACCATGTGATCTACAGGATTTAATCCGGCATCCTTGAACGCACCCTCAAAGAGTGCGCGCTGTGAGGCGGTTTCAATAGTAGATCCTGATTTTGAACTAACAACTACTACGCTCTTTGAAAGATCAAAAGCTAATGAATGTGCGACATAGTTAGGATCGGTTGAATCTAAAACGAATAACTTCTTTGAGAAAGTTTGTGCAATTACTTCTGGACCAAGGGATGAACCACCCATGCCACACAAGATCACATTGCTCTTATCTCTGTGTTTTGCGGCAAGGGCATCAAACTGCGGCAGTAAATCACGAGAGCTCTCAGGTAAATCAATCCAGTTCAGACGAACTGAAGCTTCGGCTTGGGCTTCTGGTCCCCAGATGGTTGAATCTTTTGTCTTCAATCGCTCATGAATAGCTTGCAGAGATTTGTATTCTGCAGAGCTACGATCGATTTTGGATAAAGCATCTCCCTTGATTGAAATCATTGTTGTTGCGCAGCCTTTACATTTGCTAATAACTCTTCCCACGCTTGGGCAAACTTCTTCACACCATCTATTTCTAGCTCGGTTGTTACCTCATCTAGTGAAATTCCCATGGCAGATAGCGCCTTAAGAACTTCGACCGCCTCTGCATAGTTGGTCGAAATGGTGTTACCCCGAACTACGCCATGATCGATTACGGCATCAAGGGTCGATTGAGGCATCGTGTTTACTGTGTCAGGTGCAATTAATTCAATGACATATCGGGTATCTGGATATGCCGGGTCCTTTACTCCCGTAGAAGCCCATAAAGGACGTTGCTTATGTGCACCCTTTGCAGCAAGTGCGCTCCAACGGTCGGAGGCAAATTTCTCTTCAAAGAGTTGATAGGCCAAGTGAGCATTTGCAATTGCTGCCTTGCCTAACAAAGCTGTCGCCTCTGGTGAACCATTCTTCTTGAGCAGGCCGTCGATAGATGAATCAATACGGCTAATGAAGAAGGAGGCAACTGAATGCACCTGTGAAGGATCTTCACACTGCTCAACTCCCTTCATGTAAGCCTCAATTACTTGTCCATATCTTTTAACCGAGAAGATCAAAGTCACATTGACGCTAATGCCCGCGGCAATCAATGCGGTAATCGCTGGTAAACCTTCAAGAGTGGCTGGAACCTTAATCATCAAATTTGGGCGATCAATAATTGCCCAAAGCTCCTTACCCGCAGAAATTGTTCCTTCGGTGTCATGAGCTAGACGTGGATCAACTTCAATGCTGACACGTCCATCTACACCTTTGGAAGAGTTGTAAATCGAGGTAAACAAATCACATGCTTGGCGAACATCATCAGTAGTCAACTTCTTGACTACCTCATCTACGGTCGAAGCCTTCATCACAGCGATATCGGCGGCGTATTCTGCAGCGCCACTTATTGCCGCACTGAAAATACTCGGATTTGTAGTGACCCCAACGACACCGCTATTTTTGATTCGAGCTGGCAAGGCGTGTGGATCGGTTGATGTTATTTTTGCTCGCGATAAATCATCGAGCCAAATAGAAGTCCCTGCAGTTGCAATATCCTGAACTGACATTAAATTGCCTTCTTTACTTGAGCTACAACGTTATCGACTGAAAAACCAAACTCCTTGAACAATGTTTTTGCATCAGCAGATGCGCCATAGTGTTCAAGTGAAATTGCCACACCCGAATCACCAATTAAGTCGCGCCACCCCTGGGCGATACCGACCTCGATACTGACTTTCAGGACACCGGGGGATAGAACTGAATCTCGATATGTCTTATCTTGTTCGGCAAACCATTCAAGACAAGGAGCGCTCACAACGCGGACATTGATTCCTTCTGCAGCAAGAGCGGTTTGCGCATCTATTGCAAGTGAAACCTCAGATCCAGTTGCAATCAGAATTGCTTGTGGGTTTGGAAGATCCTTTAGGACATATGCACCTTGCGCCGTTCCTGAAGCAGGTTGGCAGGTTGCGCGATCAAATACCGGAAGGTTTTGACGTGATAACAAAATTCCGCAGGCCCGTCCGCGGGTAATGATCTTTTTCCAGGCTTCCGTTACTTCGTTGGCATCTCCAGGTCGAATTACATCTAGGCCAGGAATCGCGCGAAGTGCGGCAAAGTGCTCGATCGGTTGATGTGTTGGTCCATCTTCGCCAACACCGATTGAATCATGCGTCCACACAAAGGTTGCCGGAATATTCATTAATGCCGCAAGTCGTACCGCAGGGCGCATGTAATCACTAAAGACGGCGAAAGTTCCACCGAATGAGCGCGTTAGCCCATGCAAAGAAATGCCATTTAAAATCGAGCCCATTGCATGTTCACGAATTCCAAAATGAATAATTCGCCCGTATGGATTTGCGCCTTCGATCGAACTACTTGCAGGCAGGAATGATCCGCCACCCTTAATGCTTGTGTTATTTGATCCTGCTAAATCTGCAGATCCACCCCAGAACTCGGGCAAGACTGCCGCGATGGCGTTGATTACTTCACCAGAAGCCGCACGCGTTGCAACATCCTTGCCTGGTGCAAATACTGGAAGCTGCGAATCCCATCCAGCCGGAAGTGATTTTGTTTGTAAACGTTCCAGAAGTTTTGCTTTCTCTGGATTACTACCTTTCCAGGTTGCAAAACGTGTGTTCCATTGTGATCGCGCTTGCGCGCCACGATCTTTGACCAATCGGGCGTGCGCTAGAACTTCAGTTGGCATTGCAAAGTGTTCTTCAGGGTTAAGTCCTAATGCGATCTTTGTCTGTGCAATTTCTTCAGCTCCCAAAGCAGATCCATGCGATGCAGCAGTGCCTTGCGCTTTAGGTGCTGGCCAAGCAATAACAGATTTCATACGGATAAGAGACGGCTTAGTGCTTTCTTTCTTTGCCGCCAGCATCGCAGCATCTAGTGCAGCAATATCAACGCTTCCATCCTTCGCCGCAGCCACATCAATTACCTGCCAACCATAAGCACGGTAGCGCGCAGAAACATCTTCGGTAAATGCATTATGAGTATCGCCTTCAATTGAAATTCGATTGTCATCATAAATAATGTTGAGATTTCCCAATTCTTGCGTTCCAGCTAATGATGAAGCTTCTGCGCTAACACCTTCCTGTAAATCTCCATCTGAACAAATAACCCAGATTGAGTGATCAAAAATTGATTGATTACTTGCAGCTGCTGGATCAAGTAATCCACGTTCAAATCGAGAAGCCATGGCCATGCCCACAGCAGTTGCTACGCCTTGGCCTAGTGGACCCGTTGTCATTTCCACACCTGCGGTGTGACCATATTCGGGGTGGCCCGGTGTTAATGAACCCCATGTACGAAAACTCTCTAGATCCTTCATCTCTAATCCATAGCCACTTAAGTACAGTTGTATGTAGAGCGTCAACGATGAATGTCCACAGGAAAGAATAAATCGATCGCGTCCCAGCCATTGAGGATCTGATGGATCATGAATGAGATGACGCTGAAACAATGCATAGGCAACTGGAGCAAGGGACATTGCAGTACCTGGATGGCCATTTCCAACTTTTTGAACAGCATCTGCAGCTAACGCTCTGGCATATGCAACCGCTTGATCATCAAGTGCGGACCAACCCGATACTGTGCTCATTTGCTTTCCATTCTCTTTGTCACCGATAACCACACTCTCCATGAAGCGATCCACACCAAAGTCGATCCAACTAAATGCAAACCAACCAATAGTTCTGGTAGATCTTTAAACCATTGCACATAACCAATTAATCCCTGACCCAGAGCAATAGCTAGAAAGATCTTCAAACGTTTTTTCGTATGAGTTGAAACTCCATGTACAACAAATAACCCAAAAGTTATTCCAAACAAGGCAATGACTGAATCTGCATGAATCCATGCCATGGTTCGCAGATCAAATGGAAACCTCGGCGCAGTGGCATCTCCGGCATGAGGACCAGAACCTGTCACCATGGTGCCCAAGAAGAGGACGACAAAAGAGGCAATAATGTGAGCGGTCGCAATCTTTTTTACTAAAGGCGCTGGTTCATTCTTCTCTAAAGGTGCAAACCTTTGGGCTCGCAGCGAGGCCGCACCCGCAATCAAAATTATGGAAAGTAAAAAATGTGCGGCAACTGTTGCAGGGTGTAAACCGGTTAGTACCGTAATTCCGCCCAGAATTCCTTGACCCACAATTCCAAGAACTTGTCCCAAGGCAAGACCACGCAAATCTTTTCTTCCTGCAGCTAAAACGCTGATCAGAACAATGATTGCGACAAGTACTAGGACAAAGGTGAGCAAACGGTTGCCAAACTCAATCCAAACCTTTACTTGTTCTTCGACTTGGTAAGGCTTTGGGGTATATGAACCCGGGGTGCATTCAGGCCAGGTAGGGCAGCCCAATCCAGAACCGGTTAAGCGCACCGCACCGCCGGTCACAACAATTGCGGCTTGGGCAAAGAGCAAGAATCCGCTAGCCGGGGACAGAACTCGTGCCGCCCGTGCTCGCAGTGTGCCCATGGTCGTAGCCTATGACTCAGGCGACCCGCACGCTTACGAGTGGCTGAACGTGTCGAATTACGACACAATAGTGTTGTGAAATTAACTGGTGGACATGTAGCAGGGGATGACTCGCGCACCCGTGACCTTGTCGCTCGTTCAATTCTTGAAAACGGCCCATCTACCGCTGCCGTTCTAGGCGAGCGTTTAGGGCTCACACCTGCTGGTATCCGTCGTCATTTGGATTTACTGGTTGCCGATGGAGTGCTTGAGGCACGTGATCCTCGCGCCTCTTCAATCCGCGGTCGCGGTCGACCTTCAAAGGTTTTTGTAATGTCAGATAAAGGTCGCGAAACATTTGAACATTCATATGACGACTTAGCTGTTGCTGCACTGAAATTCATGTCGGCGCAATCTGGGGAGCATCTGGTTAATGCATTTGCCCAATCACGTGCCGATGACATTGAACGAAAAGCAACAGTTGCCATCGCAAAGCGCTCGCACAAAGTTGATGCGCTCGCAACATTTCTTTCTGACCAAGGCTATGCGGCAAGTGTCACACAAAAGCCTATGGGTGAAGAACTTTGCCAACATCACTGTCCCATAGCTCACGTAGCGGCTGAATTCCCACAGTTGTGTGAAGCCGAGACTGAAGCTCTATCAAAAGTTTTGGGCACGCATGTTCAACGTTTAGCAACCATTGCCCATGGTGATGGCGTATGTACAACTTTCATCCCCACCGCACAAAACTCAAAAATCCAAAGTTCACAAACAAACACAAGCAAGGGAAAGGTCCGTGCATGACTACAGCACATCCAGAACTCGACGGTCTCGGCAACTATGAATATGGTTGGTCAGATAAGAGTGCGATTGGCGATAATGCCAAGCGTGGACTTAATGAAGATGTAGTTCGTGACATCTCAGCAAAGAAGTCTGAGCCGCAGTGGATGCTTGACCTTCGTCTTAAGGGACTTTCCTTGTTTGAAAAGAAGCCGATGCCTAACTGGGGATCAGATCTTTCTGGAATCTTCTTTGACACAATCAAATACTTCGTGCGTTCTACTGAAAAGCAAGCAACAACGTGGGATGACCTGCCAGATGAGATCAAAAATACTTATGATCGTTTGGGTATTCCAGAAGCTGAAAAGCAGCGTCTGGTGTCAGGCGTTGCAGCACAGTACGAATCTGAAGTTGTATATCACTCAATTCGCGAAGATCTAGAAGCCCAAGGCGTAATTTTCCTTGATACTGATAGTGCGTTGAAACTGCACCCAGAACTATTCAAGGAATATTTCGGAACGGTTATTCCAGTGGGCGATAACAAGTTCGCAGCTCTTAATACTTCAGTATGGTCAGGTGGCTCATTTATTTACGTGCCTAAGGGCGTTCATGTAGATATTCCATTACAGGCATACTTCCGAATTAACACTGAAAATATGGGTCAGTTCGAGCGAACCCTGATCATTGCAGATGAAGATTCATACATTCACTATGTTGAGGGATGTACTGCGCCAATTTATAAGTCAGATTCACTTCACTCTGCAGTTGTTGAAATCATTGTTAAGAAGGGTGCGCGCGTTCGTTACACCACGATTCAGAACTGGTCGAACAATGTGTACAACTTGGTAACAAAGCGTGCAACATGTGCCGAAGGCGCGACCATGGAATGGGTAGATGGAAACATCGGTTCCAAGGTAACCATGAAGTACCCAGCAATTTTCTTGATGGGCCCTCATGCAAAGGGTGAAACCTTATCTTTAGCTTTTGCTGGAGAAGGCCAACACCAGGATTCAGGAGCAAAGATGGTTCACGCCGCTCCGTACACATCTTCATCTGTAATTTCAAAGTCTGTCGCCCGTGGTGGAGGTCGTACTTCGTATCGCGGACTTGTTCAAGTGCAAGAAGGCGCACACCACTCCAAGAGCACAGTTAAATGCGATGCACTATTGGTAGACACAATTTCACGATCAGATACATATCCGTATGTTGATATTCGTGAAGATGATGTCTCGATGGGGCACGAAGCAACGGTTTCAAAGGTAAGCGATGATCAGTTGTTCTATTTGATGTCACGTGGACTTAATGAAGATGAAGCTATGGCGATGATTGTTCGTGGATTTATCGAGCCAATTGCACGCGAACTTCCAATGGAGTACGCGCTAGAGCTCAATCGTTTGATTGAACTTCAGATGGAAGGTGCTGTCGGTTAATGTCAGTTCTTACTACAAACTACTTAACTCCCACGGGTCGTGAAGAAGCTTGGCGTTTCACACCGCTGAAGCGTCTTCGTGGACTTCACGATGGGTCGGCAGTTCAATCTGATCGCTCAACTTTGATTGCCAAGGCTGCGTTGCCTTCGGGAGTTACATTTAGCCGCGAAAATTTAGAGCCACTATCTGTATCCGATGATGTAATCATCGAGCGAGTTAGAGGTGCTGCCGTCCCTGTGGCACATTTAGCTATCGCTGCAAATACTGAAGTGGCTGAACCAATTTTCTTAGGCCGCTCGGCAGGAGCGCTAGACACCGCTGAATTTTCACGTGTTCGCATAACACTCGGTACCCATGCGGTGGCAACGGTTATTGTCGAAAATACGACGGACACAGTGTTAGCTGAGGATTTAGAGATTTATTTGGCTCCTGGTGCAAACCTCAAGTTCGTTACCTTGCAAGAGTTTGAATCAAAATCTGTTTACACCGCACGTCACCATGCATTAGTTGATAAGGATGCAACATTTAAATCAATTACGGTGACTGTCGGGGGAGATGTTGTTCGAATTTTGCCAACTGTTGAATTCAAAGCACCGGGAGCATCTGCGGATCTTCTCGGTGTTTACTTTGCAACTGCTGGGCAATTCTTTGAGCACCGAAATCACATTGACCATGCAGTACCTCATGCAAAGTCCAATGTGAATTACAAGGGCGCTTTGGCCGGAAAAGATGCGCACACAGTGTGGATTGGCGATGTTTTGATCCGCGCAGCCGCAGAAGGAACCGATACTTACGAACTCAATCGCAACCTTTTACTTAGCGATGGTGCACGTGCAGATTCGGTGCCGAATCTTGAGATTGAAACCGGCGAAATTGTTGGTGCAGGTCACGCTAGTACAACAGGTCGCTTTGATGATGAACAGCTTTTCTATTTGATGTCACGAGGAATCGCAATGGCAGATGCGCGTCGTCTAGTTGTACGCGGCTTCTTCAATGAAATTGTTATGGAAATCGGTAATGAAGAGGTACAAAACCGAATCATGGACCGCATTGATGCCGAACTTGAAAAGGCGGCGCACAATGGCTGATTTAACTCTGGAGCAATTGACCGAAGGAAAGCCTGTCCTTATTGAAAAGGATGGCAAATCAATCTGTGTTGCCCGTGTCGGTACTGAAGTTTTTGCAGTGGCCGACACTTGTACTCATTCAGATGCATCACTTTCTGAAGGTGATGTCACTGGCTTCAAGATCGAATGTTGGCTACATGGTGCCGAATTTGATTTACGCACAGGTGAAGCTCTAACGCTTCCTGCAAACATTCCATTAGAAACATATGCAGTATCAATCGACGGAAATGCCGTCACGGTAGAGATTTAGTAACGAGAGAAGAGAGAAGACGATGAGCACACTAGAAATCCGTAACCTGCAGGTATCGGTTGACACTGACAATGGAACGGTTGAGATCCTTAAGGGTGTCGATCTAACAATTAAATCAGGTGAAACCCACGCGATCATGGGACCAAATGGTTCTGGTAAATCAACTCTTGCTTACTCAATTGCTGGTCACCCTAAGTACACAATTACAGGTGGAACCGTCACGCTTGATGGTGCAGATGTTCTCGACATGACTGTTGATGAGCGCGCAAAGGCTGGACTATTCCTAGCTATGCAATATCCAGTTGAAGTACCTGGCGTATCAGTGTCGAACTTCTTGCGTACCGCAGCAACTGCATTACGCGGCGAAGCACCAAAGCTTCGTACGTGGGTCGGCGAAGTTAAGGATGCGATGGAAGCGTTGGCGATGGATCCTTCTTTTGCAACTCGTAATGTCAATGAAGGTTTCTCAGGTGGAGAAAAGAAGCGTCATGAAATTATGCAGTTAGAGCTTCTTAAGCCAAAGATGGCGATTCTGGATGAAACAGATTCAGGTCTCGATGTCGATGCACTTCGCATCGTTTCTGAAGGCGTTAATCGCGCAAAGGCAGCTAATGACCTTGGCGTCATTTTGATTACGCACTACACACGTATCTTGCGTTACATCAAGCCTGATTTCGTACATGTTTTTGCTAACGGGCGTATCGTTGAACAAGGCGGACCAGAGCTTGCTGAGAAGCTTGAAGCAAATGGTTACGCAGATTATGCGAGCAAGTAAGGAAAAATGAGTTTCAATGTTGCGAAGGTACGCAAAGATTTTCCAATCTTTGAACGTACGATTCGTGACGGAAAAAAGCTTGTTTATCTAGACAGCGGAGCAACTAGCCAGAAGCCGCTTTCAGTTATTGAAGCTGAGAGTAATTTCTACAAGTTACATAATGCAGCGGTGCATCGTGGTGCGCATCAATTGGCTGAAGAGGCGACTGACGCTTACGAAGGCGCGCGGGCTAAGGTGGCAGGTTTCTTGGGCGCGAAAGAGGAAGAAATTGTTTTCACTAAAAGTGCTACCGAGTCTCTTAATCTGATTGCTTATGCAATGGGAAACGCCGAACCTGGAACTCGTTTTGCGCTCACCTCAAAGAATCGAATTGTTGTGACTGAGATGGAACACCACGCAAATCTGATTCCTTGGCAACAACTTGCAGCGCGCACTGGTGCGCAATTGTCATGGTTTGAAGTAACACCAGAGGGACGTTTGGATCTTTCCAATATCGACGCCGTCATCACGCAAGAGACCAAAGTTGTGGCCTTGACTCACCAATCCAACGTTTTAGGAACGATCAATCCACTTGATGCAATTGTTAAGCGTGCACATGAAGTAGGCGCGGTTGTTGTTCTTGATGCCTGCCAATCTGTGCCGCACATGCCAATAGATGTAAAAACTTTGGGTGTGGACTTTGTAACTTTTTCTGGTCATAAAGCGGTAGGACCAACAGGTGTCGGTGTTTTGTGGAGCTCTGTGCTCAATGATTTGCCACCATTTTTGTTTGGTGGATCCATGATTGAAACAGTCACGATGACCTCTGCTACCTGGGCTCCAGCTCCACGTAGATTTGAAGCAGGAGTACCAAACATGGCGCAAGCTGTTGGCTTAGGTGCTGCCGTAGATTACTTATCTGCACTTGGTATGGATGCTGTCTTTAAGCACGAAGTTGAATTAACTGGTTATCTCATCAAGGGATTGTTGGATATACCTGAACTTTCTATTGTTGGACCAAATAACACCGAAGCGCGTGGTGGCGCAGTTTCATTTACTGTAGGTCAGATTCATCCACATGACTTAGGTCAGTACTTAGATAGTCAAGGTGTAGCGGTTCGTACTGGACACCATTGTGCATGGCCTTTAACCAGAAAATTAGGCGTGCCCGCTACAACTCGTGCTTCCTTGTATTTGTACAACGATGAATCAGATTGCGATGCTTTATTTGACGCAATCATCGGCGCTCAGAAATACTTTGCATGATGGAACTAGACAGTCTTTATCAAGAGGTCATTCTTGATCACTACAAACATCCACTGAACAAGGGATTAGCCAGCGCATATGGCGCGCAGGTTCACCACGTAAATCCAAGCTGTGGCGATGAAATCACACTCAACGTCTCTGCTAAAGATGGGGTAATAACCGCGATTACTTGGGATGGTGTTGGCTGCTCAATCTCGCAGGCGAGTGTCTCTATTGCTAGTGATCTTTTGGTCAATAAGAGCTTTGTCGCCGCCGATGCAATTCTCAATGAGTTCACTGAGCTTATGCAGAGCAAGGGCACAAAAGAGGGAAATCCTGATGTGCTTGAGGACGCAGTGGCACTTGCTGGCGTTTCCAAATTTCCCGCCCGCATCAAATGCGCACTTCTTGGGTGGATGGCCTTTAAGGATGCAGCAGTTAGAATTAACACCACAACAGGGGGAGAGTAACAATGGCTACTAGCGTTGATGATGTAACAGAGGCGATGAAGGATGTTGTTGATCCTGAACTCGGTATCAATGTTGTGGATCTAGGTCTGATCTACGATGTCATGGTTGATGAAGCTAATATCGCAATTCTCAACATGACACTAACTTCAGCTGCTTGCCCACTTCAAGATGTAATTGAAGATCAAACTCGCGCTGCACTTGCTGGAATGACTACTGATGTGAAAATCAATTGGGTATGGATGCCACCTTGGGGCCCAGACAAGATCACCGATGACGGAAGAGATCAGCTGCGCGCTCTCGGCTTCACCGTTTAATTATGTCAATGCATGCAGCGTGGATGACCCACCGCTCAATGACGGCAGATCCTTCAGTGAAGGAGCAAAAATTAAAGCCGGGCACGGTTAAAAGAATCTTTTCTTTTGCGCGTCCATACAGAACAAATATCATCATTTATTTGGGCACAGTTGTGGTTGATGCTGCCTTGGTCGTTGCAACTCCTTTGCTACTAAAGCGTTTGATTGATGATGGCGTAATTCCAAAAGACGCATCGGTAGTAACAAATCTTGCAATTCTGGTTGGACTAATTGCTATTGCTGATGCAGCCTTTAATATGTTGGGCCGATATTTTTCTTCACGTATTGGAGAAGGTCTGATTTATGATCTTCGCTCATTGGTCTTTTCACATGTACAAAAGCAATCGATTGCTTTTTTCACCAGAACCCAAACCGGCGCGCTCATTTCTAGAATCAACTCTGATGTAATCGGAGCTCAGCAGGCCTTCACAGCGACGCTGTCGGGTGTCGTAAGCAATGTTGTAAGTCTGTTTTTGGTCACCATCACAATGCTCATTCTTTCCTGGCAGATCACTATTTTCTCTCTTTTGCTATTACCTGTCTTCCTTATTCCCACTAAATGGGTCGGCCGCAGATTGCAATCTTTAACCCGCGAATCCTTTGGCGTTAACGCTGAAATGTCTAGCACGATGACTGAACGCTTCAATGTTTCCGGAGCGATGCTCGTGGCTCTGTACGGCGAACCAGCGCGCGAACGCGAATACTTTAGAAGCCGGGCCCGTCGAGTAGCTGACATCGGAATAAAGATGGCGATGCTCAACCGGCTTTTCTTCATTGCACTTACTAGCGTGGCGGCTATCGCAACGGCCTTTGCCTATGGCATTGGTGGCCACTTAGCGATTCAAGGTGGAGTAACTGTTGGAACTCTTCTTGCAATTACCGCACTTCTTGCTCGTCTCTATGGCCCACTTACTGCGCTTTCAAATGTTCGAATTGATGTGATGACTTCACTTGTCTCTTTTGAGCGTGTGTTTGAAGTTTTGGATCTTGAGCCAATGGTGAAAAATCGCGAGAACGCAATCGAACTAAAGACAACCCAGCCTCGCATTGAATTTAAGAACGTTAACTTCTCGTATCCTCGCGCTGAAGAAATTTCACTTGCATCACTTGAATCTGCGGCTAAGGCAGAAACCGTGCAAAGCGGCCAGGTACTCAATGATCTTTCCTTTGTAGCCGCACCCGGAACGATGACCGCTTTAGTTGGTCCATCAGGTGCTGGAAAAACTACGATTAGTGCGCTGTTGCCGCGTCTATATGATGTTACTGAAGGCGCAATTTCTATCGATGGCCATGATATTCGCGACCTGACAATGGAATCACTTCGAGATTCAATTGGTATCGTCATGCAAGATGCTCACTTGTTCCACGAAACAATTGCCGAGAACTTGCGATATGCCAAGCAAGATGCGACAGAAGAAGAGATGATTCAAGCGTGCAAGTCTGCACAGATCTGGAACCTCATAGATTCATTACCAAATGGTTTTGAAACAATGGTCGGAGAACGTGGACATCGATTATCTGGTGGCGAGAAACAACGTTTAGCAATTGCCCGCCTGCTCCTTAAATCACCATCAGTTGTAATTTTGGATGAAGCAACTGCTCATTTGGATTCTGAGAATGAACAATTGGTACATGCCGCACTACAAACTGCACTGAAGGGTCGAACAAGCATTGTTATTGCCCATCGCTTGAGCACCGTCAGAGATGCCGATCAAATTTTGGTCCTAGAAAAAGGTTCAATTGTCGAACGTGGCACACATGATGAACTAGTTGCTAAAGGCGGCCTGTATTCAGATTTATACAACCGTCAAGATTTATCGGGTGCGGCGAATTAGAACTCGTCCGTAAATAATCAAACCACCAAAAAAGAGCCACTGCAGTGCATATGCCTTGTGTGGACCATCGCTAAGTGGTGGCAACTGTGCAGGTGCAGCTGGGGTAAGTGATGGATCAGATCCACTCAGTAAATCAATGTAAAACTTTTCGGTATCCATCTGTGATTGCGCATTAAGTTCGGAGACCAAACCTTGACCAGTAGCTGGTAAAGCAAAGAAAGAACCACGGGGCAGGGAAGAGTCCAAGCGCAGTCGCCCGGTAATACTTACATCGCTATCCGGAACGCTAGTGACTTTTGGTGGTGTCGTTGCTGTAGCACCTGCTTTTACCCAACCTCGGTCTACCCAAAACTTTTCACCAGATGAACTTGTGAACAAAGTTAAGACTTCATATCCGTACTTACCCTCCCAGTAACGGTTACGAAGCAGTATCTGTTG
>Ga0207939_1000222_pt1 | contig 19075 bp, 19 predicted proteins | sample LakMenEpi02Jun12_FD_150663 | JGI IMG/M metagenome (GOLD analysis project Ga0207939, IMG submission 150663) | Freshwater microbial communities from Lake Mendota, WI - 02JUN2012 deep hole epilimnion (SPAdes) | ecosystem: Environmental > Aquatic > Freshwater > Lentic | place: Lake Mendota, Madison... | reverse complement strand
TGGGGTGTGCTAATAAATAGTCGCGGAATGCAAGGTGTCTTTTGAGTTCAGACGATCCCGATACACAGACATACAGATGGTGTTTCGGAAGAAGGTTCCATCTTTTTAATTTAAACACTTCTCGTCCTTTAATTCCTTGATCACCAACATGGTGATAACCTAATCGATATAATTTTTGTTTGGTGTCTTCAAAAGATTGGATGGATTCAATCTCTACATCTATATCAATAATGGGTTTAGCGGGTAGCCCTTTAACTGCTGTGCTTCCAATATGATGAATGAGTTCATCAGAAGTATGTAAAACCCTTTGTAATCGTTTGCGAATCAATTTAAAAGCATATTGCCATGTTGGGTTGTATGGCCTTACAACAATCCTCTTAAGTTTCATCCTGCTAATGATAACAAATCGATAATTTTTTCTTCATAAAGCTCATAGGGTTCAGCATTAAATTCTCGTAAAATAAGTTGATCACCAACAATTTCAAACGAAGATTGAGAATAATTAACATCTTCACTAATGTAATCGATGTAAATGGAATATAAATTATTCAATTCATAATAAAAGTAACGCCTTCTTACCCATAAATATTGGTACTGCTCAACATAAATTTTGTGATTGTCATTTTTTAGAACTTCGTAATAACGATCAAGACGTAGAATGCCCACCAAAAGGTTGGCAAGAGAAAAGAAGATAACAAGGGGCACAATAAGATATTTGCTTTTCTTTAGTTGGAAAATCAAAAACAAGGAAAAAGTGATGAACCAAAGACCCCAAGCTATATGAACAATTGGAAAGACATTAAGCAGTTCATAATTTAGATACCTATCGTCGGTTACTGCATAAAAGCCATAGTGGCTAATCAGAATAAGCGTTAAAAAAGCTAGACTGGAATTAAGAAAAATCTTATGTTTTTTTAGTAATTTCATATAATGATGACTAATGAAAGTATCAATAAAATGAGATTAACGGAGAGTAAAAGGCGAAACCGTGGAGCAAGCATGCCATTATCCAAGCGTGTCGTATGGTTATTAATCACAGTATTTAGAATCTTGTATAAGAATTGATTAGAGATAATCATGACTGCAAAGAGTACGAGAACAATTAACTTGATCACAAAAGGTATCCAGTTTAATGTTCCCAACGAAACATATGTTGTCCCAAGGGATAACCAATATAAGAAAACATGAATCCCGATGGGAATGAGGACGAAAAGTGATTTTAACATTGTCATCAGGATTTGAATGAAATAGTTCTTCCCTCGATAAAAAGACTGAATAGATTGACCTAAATAGCTTTCATGATCAGGAGAGTCTAACAATTCTCCAATTCTTACTTTTAGAACCTTAGTGAGTTCAAGAAGGATCGAGATATCTGGATATCCTTCACCGGTTTCCCATCGTGAAATGGTTGTGTTTTGAACATTTAATTTTTCGGCAAGTTGAGATTGACTTAAACCTAAATCTTTTCTTCGTTGACGGATGATTTGACCGGTTTGTGCTGGGTTATTCATAATATTGTCCTTCTTTTAGTTATTCGGAAAAATAAACATATCGAATGAATGATCTTCTATGCTAATACCAAATTGACCATATTGACCAGTTAATTGACTAATAGGAGTAAGCATCACGGCGGGGTTAGTGAGCTCTAAGCCTGTCTCGTTTAGTTCGTCAATAATTGCCAAGGGAATGTCAATCCTTAATCGATTAGATTGACCTTCTAGTAAGGGAATTGTGTTAACCGAGGATGGTTCTTGATTGTTGAGGCGAATATTTACACCAGTTTCAATAGTCAATAATGGTTGATAGGGTTCATATTGAACACAAGCACAATACGAATCCCAAATGATTTTACGAAAATTAAATTCTACAGAAATTTTCTCTATCTGGGCAAATCTTTCACTGTAAGGGGTTTGCCCATCCTTTTCTTCTATTGGCACATAATCTAAATCAAATTCAAGTGAGATGGATTCGGTACCTCCAGAGGCAGAAACAAAAAGAATGCTTAGCCCAGTGTAATGGGAACTTCCAGTATCTCTATCTCCGACATAAACATAAGGGGGTTGACCAGGGCCGGGACCCAAAAAAATACCGCAACTAGAAAGGACAAACAAAAACGGCGTAAGTGACTTTATTAGTTTGTTAAATTGCATAATCAAACCTGACTAATGCCCCACCATGAATTGCAGATCCATAAGCAGTAATATCAAAGTAACGTTGTTCATTGCTCCATCCATCATAAATTGCTAATAAATTAACATAATAATTATTTGTAAACAACCAAACTTTCTCTGTTTTATGATACTGATGATAACCATTTACTACCATAACATGTTCTTTATATGATGGATCGGACAATGTTGACCATAGCATGGGTTTCTTTAGTCCGACTTGACCAATCACCGTACTAAAATTTGGTGTGTAGTTGACTAACTCCACCCCATCAATCGAGTAACCATATAGACTTGAAACTTCTTCAATTATTCCCGAAGTATTCCAAATTGTTAATCCACGATCTGGTGTGTATCCTCTATTAATTGCGCGGTTACGAAGTTGAATGAATAAATTGTTAAAGCTATAGGAGTAATAACTTGTCGTGAAAGCTTTTTGATTGACATATGAATTATAGAGACTAGCTTCTTGAATACTAGGCGTATAATTGATAAGTTGGTTACTCAAATTATAAAAATTAGTTGAACGTATGTAATTGAGTGCTGTGTATGATGCAACTATTGCACAATTTCCTTCCTTTGCTCCGGTAGGTGACACATAGATATTTAATCGATCTTGCAGATTGGGTATTATTGTAAAGCTATCAGATTTAATTAGTTTATACGCGCTATCATATCGACCTATGATGTAGTCATTTGAATTTTTTATTCCTCCATATCCTGTGTGTACTTGGCCATTATATTGGAATGACTTCAGATTTTGATTGTATACTTCAGAGGTATCAATCGATTGATCGGGGTAATAATACAATCCGTTAGAGAATACAATTTTTCGACTATTTTCATCAGATAAATTAAATTCACCTTCTATTTTAAAATCATAACTCTGCATATTGTCCCCTAAAAGGATAAACCCGTTTGGCCCATAAAAATCAACTAGGGTATATTGCTCTTCGTTGGCCGAAAATACGGTAATAAATCTCTCGCATGATTCACCTTTAAAGTTAAAATCTCTTTCGGTTGAATTTTTGAACTCACTAAAGTTGTTACAGAGGAACTTTGCGCTTTCAGAAGAAGATAAAATTTCATTACTCGCCTCTGCTAAAATCACGCTTCCATTAAGTCTACTAATGCTTCCCAACAACAAGACTGGCAAAACAAGAATTTTATTCACAAAAAAATCCTCCTAATCGAACTATATCAATCCAAACAAACTTAATTCATAAATGCTTAATGGAATGGGGCGTCCACGATTGATGGAATTGAGTAAAGATATAAAAGGAAACAGTTAATAATGAAATAATATCAAAAAAAATCAGAAAAAATAAACTCTTACAGCGTTTATAGTTATATTAATGCTCAACTTATTATAGACTGTTTCAAAGAAAGTAATGCCAACGTCTCAACGTGATAGGTTTGCGAAAACATATCAACAGGTTGAACATACTTGACTTCATACATTTCGGATAAATATTTGATATCTCTTGCCAGTGAAGATGGCTCACAAGAAATATAAACAAATCGTTTTGGCTTTATGACTTTCACAGATCTTAAGAATGCTTCATCACAACCATTTCGGGGTGGATCCACAAATAAAACATCATACGTTTTTCCTTTTGCAGCCCGCTCCACTAAGTAAGGAGCAGCATCTGCTTCAATAAAAGAAACATTTCTTATTTCATTTAACTTAGCATTTTCAATCGCGTTCAACACTGCGTCTCTAACGATTTCAACACCGGTGACATGCTTGGCTTGCTTTGCTGCTAATAACGTTATCGTGCCTACACCAGAGTATGCATCCAACACGACATCGGTTGGGGTGAGATTTGCAATCGATAATGCTCGAGCATAAAGTTTGTCGGTTTGAAATGGATTGACTTGGAAAAAAGATTTCGCGGCAATCTTAAATTTGAGACCGGACAATTCATCTTCGATATATCCATCCCCAAATAAAATATGTTCTCGGTATCCTAACACAACATCGGTAAATTCGGGATTAATGTTTTGAACGATGGTGCGAATATTTGGAAAAGCTTTTAAGAGGGCGTCGATAAAGATTTGTTTTTCTGGAAAATTAATTTTACCGGTGACTAGCACTACCATCAGTTGATTGGTGACAATCCCTTTTCTCACCATCACATGTCGCATAAATCCTTTACGATATTTTTGATCATAAGCTTCTATGTGATGTTCAATACAAAGTTTCTTGATCAAACGAACAATTTGATCAGCTTCTGTATTTTCAATTAAGCATTCATCAATATCAATAATCCGATGACTTCCTTGTTGATATAGACCAGCGATTAAATTACCGCGTTCATCTCGACCAAAAGGAAATTGAACCTTGTTACGATAATGAAGTGGTTTATCACTAGGAATGATGTCATCAATTTTACCGTTATAATCGCCCATGCGTCGTAACACTTCTGCCACGCGCATCTTCTTCATCTTGAGTTGTTCTTGATAGGAAAGATGCTGGAGTTGGCAACCACCACACACTTCATAATATTGGCAAGGTGGTGTAACGCGTTGTGGTGATGTGGTCAGTCGCTTGGAAATTCTACCTTCCGCATATTTACCACGATTGTTGGTAATGACAATTTCTGCTTCTTCTCCCATCAGTAAATACGGAACAAAGATTGGTAAACCTTCGTGTTTAACAACACCTTTACCATCATGGGTGTAATCGATACAAATGCCTTTGATGTGTCGGCTTGGATTCATAATGTAAATACTCCTATGACCGGATAATGGTCTGATGGCATGTGTTGAAAGAATTGACTTCGATCGACCACAACTTCTTTCGATTGTAAACCTTCTTGATAAAGTAGGTAATCTATTTGAGCAATACCATCTCCGCCTTTGAATTCGTGATACGTATTGCCTAAGTCTAATGATGGTGCAAATTGTAAATCCCGCGGCATATATTTTTTGATTTTAACCGCACCTTCATTAAAATCCCCACCCAAAATAGTGGGAATTCTTTCGGGAAAGGATTGCATAAAATCAAATAATACTTTGAGATTAATGTCTTTCGCTCTTGAAGAGCGATACGCTAAATGTGTATTTAAGAAACGGAATAATCGTCCATCCGTATGTTGTAAAACAATCATGGAAACAATTCGTGGAAATCCTTCTTCTGGATCCATCGATCCTGGTGTTCTCGGTGTATGACTTAACCAAATCGTATCGGCAGCCTTGATTCGATAGTCTTGTTTCTTGTAATAAATTGGACAACCTTCACCTTGTAAATCTTGATTACGACCCATGTAATAGTAACCGTACTTGGTTTCTAATTTTTTGATATCGCCAAGCATCGCAGGCGTGGTTTCTTGAAGCATTAAGATATCGGGATTATGCTTTTCAAGCATCGCTAAGACGGCAGGAACGCGAAACCGCCATTGATGGTTGCCATCCACAGGGACATCGATTCTAAGATTAAAAGTCATCACTTTGATTTGCATGCATTCATATTATACTTTGAGTAGAGGTGCTTAGAATGAAATGTCCAAAATGTGGAAGAGAAACACACGATAAAACTAAATTTTGTGGGTGGTGTGGAGCCGATATGAATAACCCATTCCAAACCAAAGAAAAACCTATTCAACCTGAAGTGATGGATGAAAAGGATGTCAAACGTCAACAATCAAAGGAAACCAATCCAAATCCAAACCCTATGCTGGAACCCAAATCAAAATTAGTCGCAGGCATACTCGCTATCTTTGTCGGCGGATTAGGTATCCATAATTTCTATTTAGGTTACACCCAACGTGGCTTGATCCAATTGTTACTCAGTACAATTGGTGCATTGCTAATTGTAGGGCCCTTTATTTCTTGGCTTTGGGCACTCATCGAAGCTATTCAAATCTTTACAGGCGAAATCAATAAGGATGCCTACGGAACCAAACTAAAGGACTAATTTTTTATAGTCGACAGCATACCAAATTATCATCGCTAAGCTTAAGATGATAAAAACATAATTGCCAATCGCTCCCGGAGCAGTGCTGACTGTTTCAAATGGTTTAAATTGACCAATCAACCATCGCGAGGCATATTCAATCAAGAACCATAACCAGGCAAAGGGTAACCATTCTGTTCTTTTGAGAAGGATGTATACATAAACCAAACTGGATAATAATTGTGATAAACCCCAAAAGGCAAACATACCAATAATCACTTGGCGGGCTTCAACGGAGTATGTATCTAACGGAATGGTTGCAATCAATTGAGCGCCTCCATCTGGAAGAAAGATATGCAAGAGACTACGACCAATACCAACTAACGTAAAAATCCAAATGAAACCTAGACTGATTTGATAGTAAAGGGATTTCTTATTGATGGTGTTCGCAAACAAAGTGAATGTTGTTTTCATTAATTTGTCCTCAAAAATCTTTTAGCAAGTTCAACCCATTCTTTCATATAAGCGAACCGTTGATGGAATTCTTCAAGTGAAAATTCACTGTAGGCGACATCATCGCTGCCAACTGAAAAACCATGGAGTCCTTGTGGATAGATGTGAAGGGCAAATGGTACGCGGTTTTTGCGTAATGCTTCTGCAAACATCAACGCATTTTCAACATGAACAATCGCATCGTCTTGGGTATGAAAAATAAAACAAGGTGGTGTTTCTTTTGTGACATGTAAATCTAATGAAACTTCTGCGGCTTTTTCTTTGGTGATATCGGGTCCTAATAAATTCATCAGTGAACCTACATGACGGTATTTAATGTCAGAGGTGATTGGTGCATAGGCTAATACACCGGCGTTAACTAAATGCGGATAGTAAGTCATGATCGTCGCAGCCAAGTGACCACCCGCAGAAAAACCAACCAAATAAATTTTACTAACGCGAGCATCACTTCTTAATTGTTCAATCATTTCTTTTGCTTCGATATGGGTGTATGGATGAAGAAGTTTTTCTTCTCGATAGTAATAGATACCAGTGTGATAACCTTCGCTTGCAAAGGCATTGACGACCGGTTGGGCTTCTCTCCAAGAGGTATATTCATAACCACCACCTGGAAGAATCAATAAAAATGGTCTTGGTTGATCATTTTGCCAAGCAATATCAATAAAGTTTTTTGAGTGTTGATAGAGTTTCATACATGCCTCTTTATCATTATAACGATTAAGACTTTTTTATTACGTTATTTATCAAGATTTAAGATTTTTCAATACATTGAATCGAGTATAATAAAAGCATGAAAGACGAAACAATCCTACTCAATAAATTCAAATTAGACCGTTATTCACCCTTAATGGAAGACGCTCTTTTAATCAATTTAGATTTAAAAAAATATCGTGACGCAAAAGCCTCTTTATTACAAGCAACGATTCTAGGGTTATTTGAAAACAAAAAAGAACTCGTGATCTTTTTTTATTTACCCGAACCTGGTCAGTATTTAACGGAAATTGTCATTAATAAACAACGTTACGGTGTTCAAATTCAAGACGAAGAAGGTCTTGTTCATAAATATGTGATACCAACTCCCTTTAAACCTGGAAAACTCGACATCTCAGAATATGTGTTTGTGGATGATGTGTTAAAAAGAACAACCTTTGCCGTGAAAGAAGAACATATCTTCGGTGTTTTAAATGATCAATACTACTACGATTCAAAAAAATATTATCAAACACAACTTGAAGGTGAACTACTTTATGACGTGATTGATATGTCCACCGTTCAAAATAAAGTTGAGGATTTATTAGGTCGACCTTTTTTCTATCGTGACATTTCTTCTTTAAAAGCTAAGGCAACCAAACTGTATTATGTTGCATTTAACCTTTTTGATTCCAAACAAAAGAAGTATTTTATTCCTGAAGATATTGTAGAAATGAGAGTCAATTACGAAGAAAAACGATATGTTTATCAAGCAAAGAAGGTCGTCAATGAAACCGATGTTGACCCCACAGTGGATGGTGAAATCTTTGCATTAGATAAAAAAGAAACCATTGCAAAAGAGCCACGAAAAATAGAGACGGGTGAAAAATCCGATTGGAATTTGATTCAAAATTTCTTTACATATAAACAATACCGTTACCAATCCATCTATAAAATTAATGACCAAGTAAAGTTAAAAGAAAAACAAACCCACAACTATACCTATGTGTTGGTCATTGGACCTAAATTTGGTTATCGATATAGCCAAGCTACATTAAAGCGAGCGAATGGCACAGATTATGATTTCGAAGAGACTACATTATCAAAGGTTAAAATCTATCATCTTACGTATCAAGAAAAAGGTCACCGTTATGCCGTACCAGTTCAAAGTTTAGTGTATGAAACTGATAAAAAGGCGAGATTACCAAGAGTTCGCCATCGCATTAAAATGTTTTTTAAAACGTTAGGGAAGATCGTTGGGGCCCCTCTTAAATTTATCTTTGGGGCGACCGGATTTCTCTATCAATTGATTCGTTGGATTTTTAAGCACTGGAAATTATTACTCATCTTGGTGGTTGCTATTCTATTAGTCTATTTGGGTGTTCAAATTGCAGGATGGTTCCAATAATGGATTTGATTTCATTACTTCTTTTTATCGGAACTCTTGGTTTAATTGGGGCCATGATCTACCTTGATCTTGCTAAATATAAATTCCATTTCTTTTTGGGCATTATTGTCTTGGGTGTTGCACTCTATACTTATGGGCTTATTGGGAATGGAGAAACGTTAAATACAATTGATTTGGTCCTCAAAGCTTTTGGTAACACGACCGCCATCTTAAGGGGTATTTTCCGCACAACTGAAATTAGTAATCGTATTAATAATGATTTGCTTTTCCTTCTTTCGGCCTACGCGATTCACGTGATTGGATTTGGTTACACCTATATTTTAATTTTTGCAGTTTTCTTTAATAACCTCGCATTGAAAATGCGTTTCTTTTTTCTTCAACGAAAACCCCATTACTTAATCTTGGGTGATGATGAAAAAATTACCTACCTATTAAAGTCTTTTGAAAAAGAATCCAAAAAGAATAATCGACAATCAAAAGCAATCAATGTTGCCTTACCCAAAGCTCTACTGGCAGCCAAAGAAATCAACACAAAGTACTCATTTAAACCAGGTTTTACCACCTTTGATGTCACCAATCAACGGCTTGAATCTTTACTAGGATCACCTAAACAAGAAGCGACTTTCGTTAGTTTATTAACCAAAGATACCGACGTCATGGCATTGGTGGAAAAACTCAATCGCTATTATCAACAAAATCCAAACAGTAAACTCAAGTCCTATATTCTATATCAAGATAAACAACACCTGCCAATCTATGAATCCTTTAGTCAAGAAAAGCAAAAACTTCGTTTCTTTTCTTACCATCAACTCATCGCCCAACAACTTGTTCTTGAATACCCACTCACCTCTTATTTACCTAAGACGATGATTAATTTTGAAAAAGCCACATTAGAAGATGTCAAAATCCAATATCATTTACTTGGATTTGGTCAAACGAACGAAGATATTTATCGGCATTTATTTGTGACCAATCAATTCCCACCTAAAGCTTCAAAATTCTTCGGTAAAGAATTTACCAGTTATGCAAACCCTCCCATTACTTACAATATCTACCGCGATCCTTTGATGAATCCAGGTGTGGTGAAAACCTTCTCAACCCCATCCGTAAATAAGCGTGATTATTTACCACTTCCACCTTTATCAGCGGCAACGGAAACGATCAATACCACATTTAATGATGCTCAATTTTTAGATGCAATCTCAAACCACATCACCAAAATAGATGACTTCCAAATCTTTGTAATAGCCTTTGATAACGATGTCTTTAACCTTCGTGTTCTTCAACAATTAGTGAGTTGGACCATTGAAAAACGTATGCAACGTTTCCAGATCTTTGTTCAAATCCTCAATCGTGATTATCAACAAACGAGTCAATTGTTTAAAAACTCAAAAGTCATTCCGTTTGGTTTTGGGGACTATGGTTATTCATTAAACCAAATCATTAATCCGGTCTTTACGCAAATCGCGAAGAATATTCACGCGACCTTAAATCCACAAAAACCGTTTGAAGCATTACTCGCTCAAGAAAAAGAAAACTTACTTTATGAGGCAATTAGTTTACGATTCAAACTCAATTTAATGGGATTAGATTTAGCACCACAATCCAAAGGTTTATCTGAAGCCAGTTTTATGAAACGATACGACGAAGATGATCAGTCTCGGTTTCACCAAGTTCATCCTCGAGCCAAAAATGATGCGGACTTAAATCGTTATAAACCTGTCGCAAAGAAAATCCGTAACTTACTTGCAAGACAAGAACATTTAAGGTGGACTGCAAATCAAATGACACGTGGTTACATTCCGATGAGTATCGAAGAAATGGTGATGACCAAAGATTACGTCGACCATCAACTTAAAAAAGATGCACGCTTAACCTCTTTTGAAGGTTTGTTTGAATTACATGAAAAGCTCGTTCATGATTTAGAATTTAGTTTCTCAAAAGCTGATGTGATTTATCCTTATTTCCACACGATGGATCATTTATATCAAATTATTAAAGGCACCCCTTTTAGTGTGGTGGATACGATTGACGAAAAGAATAATCGAACGATTGAAATGCCAATTACCGATACCGGAAATGTGAATAGTAAAATTAAATCTTAATTATTTTTTGAGAATTGTCGATTGAATAAAGGGCACTTCGATTAAAGGATCCAGTCTAGGGAAAAGTGGAATGGGTGGATTAAGTTTTAAACCATTGACAACCTTGGGGTCGGCAATCGCCTTCAATGTGGGCTTTTCTTTTGTACCAAGTTGAAGAAAGAAAGCGTCTGATGTTGTCACCAAGATTGGTTGATAAAGTGTTCCCGCGACATAAAGGGTGTAGATGAGTTGGTGCATCACCACTTGCAGGGCTTTTAATTTACCGGGGTCTTTTGCTAAATTCCAAGGTTGGGTTTCATCAATGTATTTATTCGCTCTTGCCACGAGTTGGTTCACCTTTGCATAAGCTTCTGTGATCAACAATTGATTCATTAAAGTTTGATAATCCTGAATCGATTGACTGGTTAAGGATGATAATTGGTGATCAAATTCTGAAATCGGTCCTTGAAAGTTTGGGACCACACCTTGGAAATATTTATTCACCATGTTAATCGTACGATTCAATAAATTACCAAAGTCGTTGGCAAGATCGGTATTAATGCGTTCAACAAATTGTTCTGGACTAAATTGGCCGTCACCACCGAAGACAGTTTCTCTAACCAAATAATAACGTACGGTATCTACACCATATTTTTCCATTAAAGGTAAAGGATCTATGACGTTACCTTTGGATTTGGACATCTTGGCATCCTTCATCATTAATAATCCGTGGGCGAATACACGATCCGGTAAACGTAAACCTAACGCCATTAAAAAGATTGGCCAGTAGATGACATGGAATCGAGTGATATCACTTCCGACAATGTGAATGACTTCTGATTGGGGGTCTTTCCAAAACTTTTCATACAACTCAGGTTTCGCACTTCCATATCCTAATGCAGTGATGTAATTGGTTAAAGCGTCTAACCACACATACACGACATGTCGAGGATCTTCTTTAACTTTGACACCCCAAGAAAAAGAAGTTCGAGAAACACAAAGGTCTTCAAGTCCAGGTTTGATAAACGTATTAATCATTTCATTCTTGCGAGATTCTGGGGTAATGAACAAAGGATTTTTTTGATAATAATCCATTAACCGATCTGCATATTTACTCATTCTAAAGAAATAAGCATCTTCGGCTTCGGGATGAACCGCGCGCTTACAATCAGGGCAAACTTTGGCTTCACCAATTTGTGTATCGGTCCAAAAGGATTCACAAAACTTGCAATACCAACCTTGATATTTGGAAAGGTAAATGTCATCTTGTTTTAGCAGTTGACTAAAGATTTGTTGAACTACTTTTTCATGTCGAGGTTCTGTTGTCCGAATAAAGTCATCATAACTAATACGCATTTTAGACCAGAGTTCCTTGATTCCCACGACGACATCATCCACGAATTGTTGAGGTGATTTACCGTTTTTTTCTGCTGTTTCTTGAATCTTTTGTCCATGTTCATCCGTTCCAGTTAAAAAATAAGTCGGAACACCTGCAAGACGTTTATATCTCGCAAACACATCCGTCACAACGGTGGAGTATGCATGTCCAATGTGGAGTTTGGCACTTGGGTAATAAATGGGGGTGGTAATATAAAATTTTGTTTTCATGGTTCTTATTATAAAGAAAAAAACCACTCTCTTCTTAGAAAGTGGTTTTAATACTTTGTTTTACTTTTTCGCGTAACGTTTGTTAAAGCGATCAACACGACCATCAATCTTAGTGTTGCGATCTTTACCAGTAAAGAATGGGTGGCAGCTTGCGCATGTGTCAACCCGTACTTCGTCTAGAATCGATCCTGCTTCGAAGGTATTGCCGCAGCTAATGCAAGTAACTTTAACTTGCTTATAGTTTGGGTGGATGCCTTGTTTCATTGGATGTGCTCCCTTCCGCCTTAAATCGCATTTGGATTTAAAGTAAGTGCTTAAAAATATTACCATCCTTCGATAGCGGTTGCAATGATTAAGAGTACATTTGTAAAAAAATGGTGAAGTTCTATAATGGAGGAAGTAAAAGGAGGGGTTTTATGAAATTAACCCTCAAGCAAAGTTGGCTTACCTATGTGATTTTCGCCTATGGTTTACTGTTAACTGGTGTTTTAATTGAAAAATTCATCGTCGGATTCTTATTAGATCCAACCGATGACTGGTGGCGTTTCTGGTATCTCTTTACGTATCAAACCAACATCATGGTCGCCGCTTGGTCTGTCGCCTATGGTTTAGGAAAAGTATTGAATTGGGAAAATGTTTTAAATTGGTTAACCAAGAAAATTGTAGTCATCATTATCACGGTTAATACCTTGATTGTGTTTTTGATTGTGTTCTTTGTTTTGGATCCAGTATTCCAAGGTTTATGGAAGCCACTCTCGAGTTTATCCGAACTTCTTACCCATAACTTATCCACTGTTCTAATGATTATGGTGTTCTTGATGATCCCTGGAAATGGTGTTTTAAAGAATAAAACGGCAATCACCGTGCTCATCTATCCATTTGTCTACTTTATTTTTCACACCATCATTGGTCTATCCTTCACCTTTAGAGATGGAGAACCAGCTTTTAATTATGGTTTTGTGAATCCAAACAACTACAGTAATATACTGATCTTTGTCATGATTATTGTCTTATTGGTAGGTATCTTTGGTGCGATTGGTTTTGGTTTAATTCAATTAAAGAATAAAATTCATCCGGTCAAAACAACAAAAGCCATTCGACGTTAATCTGCAAATAAAAAAACCGGCTCCATTGAGAACCGGTTTTTTATTTGGTTGATTAAGCAACAAAACCTTCGTAGTTGGCTTTTTCAGTATCACTTAATAAATAGTCTGCTGGGACTAATAATTCAGGATTTCTAAAGGTAATCGTAGCCTCATAGACTTTATCGTTTCCCGAAGCGCTGATGCTAATTTCGCCTTCACTCGTACTGGTGGTGAAGGAGATAACCACATCTAAATCAGTAGGAACAAATCCAACAGTATCTTCAAAACTTGCTAAATCAAGGAAGTTACCAACGGGTAAGGTGTAAACTTTAACGTCTTGGGTTTCAGGTTGACCACCGATGATAAGGTTGGTTGCTTGGTTATTAATAATGGACTTTGTTTCTTCGGATAAAACAGAATTGGCGGTTTCAACCGCAGTATCAAACATATCAAATGAATCCGCTTCAAAAGCATCAAAAACTTTGTCAACTTGGTTTGGGGTGTTGGCAAATTCTCGTTTAGCAAACAAACCACCTGCAGCATAGTCATAAATGACGGTAAGGGTTCTTGTGGTCTCGACACCTTCATTTGTTTCAGGTGAAACGGCCACTAGTTTGATACCGGTTCCGAAAAGGTAAACTTCATAGCTTGTTGTTTTACCATCTACTGAAAGCACCGCTTCAACTTCAAAGTTAGATGTGATTCTATTTTGGTTATCGAGGGTTGGGAAGTAAAGATCATTCATCGTGTTAAAGACATCAGAAAAGTACGTTTGAGGCCCTAAGCAGCCTGCTAAGACTAGACTTGTAGCGAAGAGAGGTAATAATTTTGTTGTTTTCATGGTGGTTCTCCTTTACCATTGTGTGCCGACTTATTCATTAAAGCACATTTACTAAACAATTAAATAAAAAATTTTCTTGGTAATCCAAGAAAATTGTATATAAGTTGGCGCTGGTAGCACATTCAATGAGAGCGGATCATATGCCGATCAAGGAACGAGAATGGTGATGAACAACCATTCATACCAGGCATACATATTAAACCACAAAGAGTTGGAAAGTGCCAGAAAGATGCTGGGAAGTTTGTGTGGGGACTGATTTAGGGCAACTAACTGTTGCGTTAAATTAATAGTCACGTGATTAAAAACTTGTTAAAATGATTTTATTATTTGGAGGAATTTTATGATTTCTAAGAAGTTAGCGAGCGCATTGCTTCTTGAAGCAACCGCATTTGGAGCAGATTTTGCTGAAGTTTATTTAGAAGATACCTTAAGTTCTAACGTTTCCATGGAAAATGGGAAGATTGAAGAACGTGTATCAACGAATGGTTTTGGCGTTGGTATTCGTGTCCTAAAAGGATTACAAAGTGCCTATGGATATACATCAGACCTATCAAAAAAGAGTTTAACGAAGTTAGCCCAAGATGTGGCAAAAGCTTTTTCAGGTCCACGTGTATTAACCCCAGCACCTTTAGAAAAAGTAAAAGTGAAAGAAATCACTAACTTATCATCACAACCAATGGAAACCATTTCGGTCAAACAAAAAATTGATTTACTAAAAATGGTGAATGATACCATGGCTAGTTTTGATAAGCGAATTGTTAGAACCAATGTATACCTTTCAGATATGGTCAAACAAGTCACAATCTTTAACACATTGGGTCGATATGTTGAAGATACTCGTCGCCGCGCAAGACTCTATATGATCGCGGTTGCTGCAGAAAATGGAAAGATTGAAAATTTCGGTGAAGGTCCAGGTGCAAGTGACGGATTTGATTTCTTTACGACAAAAATTAAATTAAAAGAAATGGCAATTGAAACTGCCAAGAGCGCAATCTCATTACTCGGAGCCGCAGAATGCCCATCCGGTAAGATGCCTGTTGTGATTGGTAATGGTTTTGGTGGGGTTATTTTCCACGAAGCGTGTGGTCACCCATTTGAAGCCTCATCAGTCTCGAAAAAACTTTCTGTCTTTTGGGATAAACTTGGTAAACAAGTGGCAAATCCCATCGTCAACGCTGTTGATGATGGCACCATTCCGTTTGGTTGGGGTTCAACGAACGTTGATGACGAAGGTTTCCCAGCACAAAAAGTACAATTAATTAAAAATGGTGTTTTAAATAGTTTCATGATTGATCAATTTAATGGTCGTCGGATGAAAGCCGAACAAAACGGTCACTCAAGAAGACAAAATTATAAATTTGAACCAACCTCACGGATGACCAATACCTATATTGAAAACGGTCCTCATACAGTCGATCAAATTATTGCAGCGACTCAATATGGTTTATATGCAAAGAAAATGGGTGGGGGTTCTGTGAATCCCGCCACTGGTGAATTTAACTTCACTGTTTCAGAAGGCTATATGATTCGAAATGGCAAAATCGCTGAAGCTGTTAAAGGTGCGGCATTGGTTGGTAAGGGTGATGAAACCTTAGCAAAGATCGACATGGTCGCCAATGACTTAGCAAGAGCCCAAGGGATGTGTGGTGCTGCTTCTGGTAGCATCCCAACCGATGTGGGTCAACCAACCATACGCGTGACCGAAATCACTGTTGGTGGTCGTCGAGGAGGACAATAACATGGCAAAGTTTGATGCATATTTTGCGTTAGCAAAAGAAAAAGGTGTTGAAGTTTTAGAACTTTATTACTCACGTGCAAAGTCTTTAAGTTTTAAATTATATAATGCTCAAATTGAAGGTTATAAGCTTTCCGAAGATATCTCACTCTATGCCCGTGGTATTTACAAAGGTAAGATTGGATATGCTTCTACTGAAAAAATGGGTAAGGAAACGCCAGCATTCTTAATTAATGAAATTATGACCAATGCGGGAACCGTCACCAAAGATGAATTAGCGATTATCTTTAAGGGTTCAGAAAAATATAAAAAGAAAAAAGTCTATAACCCAGCCATCGCCGAACTTTCGATTGATGTGAAAAAGAAAAACTTATTTGAAATTGAACGTAAATTAAAAGCCGCAGATAAGCGAATTGCCCAAGTTGATGCTTGCAGCTATCAAGAACGTGAATCAGAAGCGATGTTACTTAACTCCTATGGTCTCCAACTCAAGCGTAAGAGTAACTACTATTATTACTATGCTGGTGTCCTTGCGATCCAAGGTGAAGAACGTAAGAGCGAAGGCGATGTGCATTTCTCAAATGATCCAACCACTTTTAATGTGGACAAATTTGTGAATAAAATTGTTGGTAAAGCTTTAATCAAATTTGGTGGTACACAATGTGCTTCTAAAGATTACAAAACGATTTTAGATAAAGAAGTTGTCGCTGATTTACTGTCAGCCTATTTAGACAATGCATCTGCAGATGAAGTCCAAAAGAAAACATCGTTAATGATTGGTAAACTCAATCAACCCGTGGCAAGTAAAAAAGTCACCGTTATGGAAATGCCTCTAAAGAAAAATGCTTTCTTTACGTATTTTGATGATGAAGGTGTGGCGACATACAACAAAACAGTTGTCAAAAAAGGTGTCTTACAAACTTATTTCCACAACTTGAACACAGCTCATAAAGATGGTGTACAAACCACAGGAAACGGTTACCGCTCAGGTGGTAAAGTTGGCATTGGTTTCCAAAACATCGTCTTAAAAGCCGGAAGAAAATCACTTGATGAACTCTTTGCAAAAATTGGCGAAGGGGTTTATATCACGGAAGTCATGGGTGTTCATGCTAGTTTAAATCCAACCTCAGGAAACTTCTCCTTACAAGCGAATGGTTTCATGATTGAAAACGGAAAGCGCAGCACCCCATTAACGTTAATTACCGTTGCCGGTAACTTAATGGATATGTTTTTAAACGTTAAAGAAGTCGCCAGTGATAATGAATTATTATCCTCTGGTTACGACGTACCAAGCTTATTCATTAAAAAACTTACCGTTTCCGGTAAGTAAACGAAACCAAGACGATGCTATCAACCAACCTATTCTTTCTTAGGTTGGTTTTTTCTTTGGTTCAAAAGATAGATCATCAAAAATGAAACAAGTGTGGAGAATCCACTGCCGATGACGGAATAAATGATAAGAACAATTCCGATTAAATCGCCCCAACTACCAGGTGTTTGTGAAGCAGAGACTATGATAATTAACGCAAATGTCACACCTAACATTAGGATTCCGAGATTGGGAAGAAGAGAAAGGACTAATTTTTTTGTTGTTTTATAAATTCGATAAACTAAAAATTGAACACCAACGAATAACCCGACTGCAATGAGTAAACCTAATAAGTCTTCCATTGATCATATCTCCTTTATTATTTTTTACTTGTTGGTTTAAGTATAACGTATATTAATAATGAGGCACCGCTTGAGATGAGTGTCGTAATCACGGTGACCATTAATAAAATAATGAATCCTAATCCCGCCCAACTACCTGGTTCACCTTGCGCGACAATCAATCCAATCACAGAGAACAAAACGCCAACACCTAAGAGAATAAGATTACCATACAAAACAAATTTGAATTGGTATGTTTTCTTCAAACGAAGGTAAATGAACGTTTGGGTGATGGCAATTAAAATACCAGGAGCAAGAAAAGGAATAAAGTTTTGAATAATGGACATAGATTCAACTCCCTGTAATGAAAATTATAAACGAATTAAGAAAATCGCCAAGAAGGATTTTTCTTCTTCACTAACTTTAATACTCGATTAAACAATATCGATTCAGCAGCTTTTCTGCCTGATTCATGAATCCTTTTGATGGAAATGTTTTGTCTTTCGAAAGTGTAGCTCGCTTCTGAATAGGATTCTTCAATCATGCCTGCAACGTATAAATACGTGCTGAGGGTGATCATATTCGTATCATTACTTAAATATTTTCGTTGTTTGGAATCAAGTTTGTAATAGTGAGTTTTTGCGGCTGTAGGTTTGGCTTTCATAAAATAGATAAAGGTTTGAAGCATCAAGATTTTTTGTTGAAGGGTTTCACCAAGACGGGGTGAAGTTGAAACAAACTTTAAATCTTTTTCTGCGGTTTGATAATCTTCATCAACAAGGGCTTGATAAATTTTATGAAAATAAATTTGAATGGTTAGGTTGTTAAGCTCTTTACCAACCTGAAATGGTTGTGGGTCTTTGCCTTCTTTATAGGCTTTTTCAATGCGTTGTAATTCAACATAAGCAACATTACCTTGGGTTGTGGTGAGGGTTGCTAATCGATAGCCATCGGTGACAGTATCGAGTTTAAAGGGCATAAAATTATAAATCATTAACATACCACCAACCGCTACAACCACAATGGACGCGTATCGACCCCATTGAAGTTCGTTGAAGAAAAGATATGCAATCAATAAAGCGAGAATGATTTCGATCAGATAAACAATTAAACCACCCCATAAAAATAATCGAGGTCTAATTTTTTTTGCTTTGGGTGTGACGGTGGTTTCGCCCGTTAACCCTTCATATGGTTGAAAGTGTAAGCGAAAACCATCTTTGGTTCTCACAAAGGCTAAACCTAAAAAGTTTACCGTGTTAATGGCATAACCACCTGCGAGTGCTCCTAAGATGTGACCTACTTCTAGAGAAATGACATTGATGATAAATGCTCCAAAGATGGTAACAATCGCATAACCATATTGAGAAATGCCGTTAATGCCAAGGGTGGTAAAGG
>Ga0207939_1000221_pt1 | contig 19154 bp, 26 predicted proteins | sample LakMenEpi02Jun12_FD_150663 | JGI IMG/M metagenome (GOLD analysis project Ga0207939, IMG submission 150663) | Freshwater microbial communities from Lake Mendota, WI - 02JUN2012 deep hole epilimnion (SPAdes) | ecosystem: Environmental > Aquatic > Freshwater > Lentic | place: Lake Mendota, Madison... | reverse complement strand
GTAGTGATGTTATAATTGGATTAAACGCGGGTGTAATTAAAAATATAGAAGAATCTGGAACATATATTAGAACACCAACTAAAAAAATAAAATAATGGAAAACACATTAGATTTTTATTTCAATCCACTTTTCATTGAAGGAACTGAATTTGTATTGCAAAATGTTAGAAATGTATATCCAAAAGATATTTCAAAGATATTTGTATGGGTCGATGATGATTATATTTTAAAAGATGAAATAGTCAATACTACCAACAAATATAACGCAACATCAATAATTTCTACTAATAAATTCACTTGGTGCAGTAGACAAAACCCAGAAGAAAGCAAAAAAAGATTATTAGAGTTTTGTAGAAGATTCCAAAAAACAGCAGAAATGTCAAATGCTAAATGGATTATGTATTTAGAAGATGATGTTTTTGTTAGAGATAAGGTAGTAAATTTCCCAGATACAAACGCTGGAATAAACCCAGGCCATGTTGCATCCGGTGGTAGTGTACATTTAACAGAAACGATACAAAATATTTTTAAAAAATATTCTGATGAAGAATTGTTAAATATAATGACCCCAAGTCCATTATATTGGGCAGCAGATAGATTATTATTAATATTATATTCCAACAATGGATATAAATATTCAGTTTTTACAGATTTAGCAGATGGGAAACCAGTAGATGAAACGGATAAGCCAATTTTACACAATATAAAAACTCACTACCCATCATATTGGGGAGAATATCGTAAATTTTTAGATGGCGAGATAACAGATAATCCAATAACATTATAAATTATCATAACTAAAAAATAAGATAATATGAAATATACAATAGTAGGATGTATAACAAAATATGGGATTGAGCAAATTAAACCATTTGTTGAATCAATTGAACGTAGTGGATTTAATGGAGATAAATTGATGTTGGTTTATGAAATTACTCAAGATACAATTGAATACCTTAATGTTAAAGGTTGGAAATTAATACAATCAGAACCACAACAACATATCATACTACAAAGATTTAGAGATATGTATCAGGTTTTACATCAATATGAAACGGATGTAATTATATGGGTAGATGTAAAGGATATTGTATTCCAAAAAGACCCAACCGAATGGTTAAATAAGAATATGAATAACGATATTCTTGCCTTTTCAGAATCATTGAAATTTGGAGATGAAGAATGGGCAAGATTAAATGCAGGTACATCATTTCCTATGGAATGGGATTGGTTACAAAATGAAGAAATATGTTGTGCAGGAACTATCGTTGGAAAGAGAGATGCGATTAGAGATTTATTTATTGACATTTATAGATGGAGTTTAACAACATCAAATAGGGAACAATTGGCAGACCAAGCGGCATATAATATTTTGATTCGTTTGCATCAATTCAAAGATAAAGTTCAATTTGTAAAACAACAAGAAGGATTTGCTGCACAGTTGCATTTAAAGTTAAAAAAGGGAGATATACTACCATATACTGAAAAATTACCAACTATTGATGGAAGTAATGTGAAAAATTTAAAAGGAGAATTATATACTTTGGTTCATCAGTATGATAGAAATGAAGAACTTAAAAAGTTAATAGAAAACAAATATAAATGAAAAAAATAGTTATTACATCGTTCGTAATGCCGCATGAGTTGGATGATTTGGAAAGAGTATTAATTGATTTGAATAAGGCATCCAAACATATAAGTGGTGATAATTATGAATTTTATATTTCATTTTCAGTTTCAGATTATCTATTTGATTGGGAAAATTCTAAAGTAGATAAACAATTTTTTATAGATAGATTCAATTCATTAAAATCATTAACTGATTGGGCTGGTAAATCTACATATCAGATTAGAGATGAAATCATAGGTGCACTTCAAACGAAACGATATGCACATTTAGAATGTAAAGATGCAACTCATTTTATTTGGTTGGATACTGATATTTGTTTTGATGAACGAATATTATTTTATATGGAAAATGCAATTGATGTAATTGATAATGTTGATAAATATTTTATTACACCAGAAATTGTTAAGTATTGGGACACTACTTGGGATTGTTTGGTGAATTCTAATTATTTAGATAAACCATTAGACTACTGTAAAACAAATAATCCGTTTGTAGATTGTGGTGAAGTGGGTGATGTTGCATTGGAAACAGTTTTTAATAATGTACCAGGTCAACCACAAACAAAATTTGGAGCTGGGTGGTTTACACTTTTATCAAAACCACTATTAGATAGGATACCTTTACCAGAATCGATGGGAGCGTATGGTCCTGATGATACATTTTTAATGTGGGGTATTGAAAAATTGAATCAAACGGGTGCAAACATACACCAATTCAAATTAAAAAATTTTATTGTTTGTGAAAACTATATTTATAGAAATAGAAATCATTATGATTCTATAGTAAAACGAATTGATAGAAAAGAAGAATTTAAAAAACAATCATACTCGGTATTTCAAGAAGAATTAAATAAAATAAGTTAAAATGGAATTGGTTAAACAACAACTAAAAGAACAAGGATATACATATTTTAATATGAATGATTACGATATGTTTTCGGAAGATTTGGAACATTATTCAAAATATATTTGTAATGAATCAAAAAATTTAAAAAATCAAATTAGAGCAATTCGTATAGATGGTGTTGCTAAAGATGAATTTAAATCCGAATTTGATAATGGAAGAATTCAGATAAGTCGTGATTATACAAATTGGGAAAAAGCTAAAGAGGCTATGGATGAAGTTTCATACAAAATAAATTCATCTTTATCTGCTTCTCAAAAATGGTATTTTTTTCATAATAATGATGTACATACTGATTTTAAAAAATTAACAGATAAAATAGTAAAAGAATTATATGATATAGATGGTGAATTGGAAAATAATTCTTCTGTAACATATTATGGGCCTGGTTGTTTTTTAAAAAAACACCAAGATGGATATGTTGACAGAAGAATATGTGTTGTATTAATCTATTTAAATGATTCTGATTATAAACCAGAATGGGGTGGTAATTTAGTATTTAATGATGGTGATACAATTGCACCACTATTTGGAAATGTAGCTGTTTTAGATTTTACAAAACACAACGCACATCATGAGGTTAAGGAAGTAGTTGATGGATATGGTAGATATGCTTTTTTGACTTTTGTATCTGTTAAAAAGGTTAATTAATTAAAAATTAATATTTATACCAGTATATACAAACAAATTTAATATGAAATTTCAAGTAACTAATCCTAAAGCTTGGAAAGCTGTAAACGAAAAAAATATGCCAATGTCTCATAAAATTAAAGTATATGAGAAATTAGGTGGAGCGTATCGTTTAGGAGAAGATGGTGGTGAGCAAGTATTCAACAAAATGACCGAATTACTTAAACACAAAATGCAAGAAGGTGATGATAATTCTTCACCAGAAGAAACAATCAAAGGATTAACAGAGATGACAATGGGTCAGCTTGAAAGAATTGCCGATTATGCAAATATGATTTTACAAAGAATGTCAGAAGGACAGCAATTAGATTCTTGGATGTATTCTCAAATCACATTAGCAGTAGACCAATTGAATTCGGTTCACGATGCGATGGATGGTAATGACGGTACAATTGAACCCCCTAAAAAATAACATTAATGGAAAACCTTTATTCAGTAATAATCACCGCAATAACCGTAATGGGAGGAGCATCGGCATTTCGTTATTATGAAAAACGAGCCCAAAAAAAGGAAAAAGATGATGACTTTATAAAGCACGATTGTAAAGACCGTATCTCTAAATTAGAAGCATTATTAGAATCCGCATCAAAAGAGAAAGATGACCTTCGTAATATGGTATTAGAACTTACACGAGAAGTGGCAGCATTGGGTGTTAAAGTTGAATTTCTTACAAAAGAGAACGATAAGTTAGAAAAATCAATACCAAAGGCAAAGAAGCAAATACTAAATGGTTAATAACTTTACATCAGGAATGTGGAATGGAATGAAGGTTGAGTTTGGAAAAGTATACTCCAACTTAAACGCATTTGCATTCAATTCATTAAGTGAAGCTAAATCTGATAAATTAAGAGTATTTGATTTTGATGATACATTAGTTCAAACAAATTCTCACATTTACATTACACATAAAACTGGAAAAAAATCAAAATTAACACCTGGAGAATATGCGGTATACGAACCAAAAAAAGGTGATAAATTTGATTTTTCCGATTTTGATAAAGTAAACCAACCACAAGAAATAAAAGGTGTTACAAGATTACTTAAAAACATCGTAAGAGTAGGTGGTTCAGAAATAGTAATACTTACCGCAAGGGGTGCATACCAACCAATTAAAAAATATCTATCTGATATTGGGTTAAATAATATATATGTAGTAGCATTAGCAGATGCAGACCCAAAAAAGAAAGCTAATTGGATTGAAGATAAAATAAAAAGTGGAGTTAAGGATGTATTTTTTATAGATGATTCACATAAAAACATATCAGCAGTTCAATCCCTTTCTAAAAAATATCCAAATATATCATTAAAGGTTAGACATGTTAAACATGAAACCCCTCCACCACCAAAAGAAGAAAATATAAACAAACTAAAATCGTTATTATCTAATAAGTTATGATTTATCTATTTACCGGCCAACCAGGAAGTGGAAAAACTACTCTTGGCAAAAAGTTACAAATATGGTTACAAACCGATAAAAAGAATTGGCGTAAATCCGTATTCCACATTGATGGTGACCAGTTAAGAGAAATTTTTCCAAATAAAGATTATTCAAAAGAAGGTAGAGAAAAAAATATCCAAAAGGCATTTGATATTGCTAAATATTTAGATAGTTGTGGGAATGATGTTGTGATTAGTTTAGTTTCTCCATATAGAGAAATGAGAGAGCAACTTAAATCTGAATGTAAAGTACAAGAAATTTATTGTCACACAAAAAAAATTAGAGGTAGAGAGGATTTTTTTGCATTAGATTACGAAAAACCAATTGAATTTTTTATAAATTTAGATACATCGTATTCAGTGGATGATACTTTTAAAAATCTAATAAAACATATTGTATGATTCTGAAAAATAACTTTTGATATACTTATATATGTAGTTAATTGTTATTAGTATGGAAAATGAAATAGAAGGATTCTTCCCGAATCTTGAAATTAGAATCACAAAAAGAGGATTAGGTGCAAAACCAATTTTAGAATCCCAAATAAAAGCAGCACAGGCTCAATCGAAATCTGCGTTTGAAGCGGCTAGGGTATTAGGAGTATCATACAACACTTATAAAAAATATGCTAAATTATACGGTATATTTGAAGATTTAAAAAATCCGTTTGGTGTTGGAATAGAAAGGACTAAAACTATTCGAAACAAAAAATATCACATAGATGATTTAATTGCAGGTAAACATATAAAATATCCCCTGCATAAATTCAAAAACAAATTATTTGATAGTGGGTATGTTCCAAAGGTATGTTCTAGTTGTGGATTCAGTGAAGAAAGAATTACGGATGGAAAAATGCCATTATTAATTGATTTTTTAGATGGTAATCTAAACAATAGAGTATTGGATAATATTAGACCACTTTGTTACAATTGTTTCTTCTTATTAATAGGAGAACGTAATGTAAAAAATTGGTATGCAGAAAATGGTATGCCTGATGAAGAGAATATATAGAAGTAAAGTTCCATTTAGAATATCATTTGGTGGAGGTGGCACTGATATGCCAGAATATACCAAAACACATATTGGAGCAGTAATCAACACTACAATTCGTTTATTTACACATACATCTTTACAATTAAGAGATGATACCAGAGTTACGTTTAAATGGGTAAATAAGGAGGAATACGAGGAGCATGAATTCAGTAATGAGTTAGATTGTTCGTATGGATTGAAGTTGTTTAAAGCAACGCATAATCACATTTGCAAACGATTCAGTATAGAACCATTTGGGTACGATATAATTTCCAATCAGGATGTTCCAACTGGAAGTGGACTAGGTACATCATCAACTCTTATAGTCTCTATTATTGGAGTTTTTATGGAACTATTCAATTTACCATTAGGTGAGTATGATATAGCCGAAATGGCAATTCAAATTGAAAGAATTGAATTAAAAGAAAACGGTGGAAAACAAGACCAATACGCAGCTGCGTTTGGTGGATTCAATTATATGGAATTTAGAGGAAACGATGTAATCGTAAACCCAATTAGAATTAGAGATAAAGTACAGGATGAAATCGAAAATAACATTGTTTTATATTTTACTAATTTTACGCGTAACAGTTCGGATGTATTGGAAGAGCAAGTTAAGAAAATGGCGGACAACAATACAACGTCTTTACTTTCACTACATGCGTTAGTAGAGCAGGCTAAACTTATTAAAAATTGTTTAATAAGGGGAAATATAGATGAATTGGGTGAAATATTAGATTATGGATTTCAACAAAAAAAATTATTAGCAAAAGGAATTAGTACACCTGAAATAGAACTATTATATAAAACTGCATTAAAAGCTGGAGCAACGGGTGGTAAAATAAGTGGAGCAGGGGGTGGAGGATTTATGTTCTTTTATTGTCCAAATAATACCAAATACGATGTTATAAAAGCATTGGATGAATTAAAAATGGGGTATAATCAACCATTTACTTGGAATAAATTTGGTATGAGGACTTGGCAAATTTAATTTTTATCACTACATTTACGGAATGGAAAATAGAAAACTTTGGATTATAGGAGATAGTTTTACGGGAACACATCCAAAAACTTGGACTTTTAAAATTTGTGAGCAATTTATTGGTGAGCATTATTATGTATCATCACAAGGAAGTAGAGATATTCAAACTATATTTGACATATTTTTACACAAATTACATAAAATACAACCAAATGATATTGTTATTTTATTTTTACCAACATTGAGTAGATTTAGATTACCATTAGAAACCCCATATATAGATGTAGAATGGGCGGATGATTTAGACAATAAAATATCAGATATAAATATGAACTCAATGATTGGCAATATGGCGTATGTATCCATTTCAAACGACAAACCATCTATCGAAGAGGAAGAGATGTACAAAAAACAACTTACATTAGAATGGCCATTGAATCATTTAAATCCAAAAATATTTCAACCAAACCCACCTGATGAGGAACCTAATTTTGCGAACATATCTCAAATGATAAATACTTCTAACGCATTTGTCGATAATTGGAATCGTATTTTAAAATCAGTACAATCGTATGTACCATTTAAATTATTATATTATAGTTGGACAGATGAATATAATTCAGATTATGTGGTTGGTAAAAGTGAAATAACTTCTAATTTAGGGTTTTGGGAAAAGTTAGACGATGTATGGAAAAAAACCAATGGTGAAGAGGGTGTAAAAGATGATTTTCATTGGTCACTTAAAATGCATGAATCATTTGCAAATTACATTACACAAACAAATTCAGAATATTTCAATAAATGAGTTTAGAAAAATCTAAAAAATTTGAGCATATTTTTGAAGATGAGGAATGTGTTTCTATTTGGAAATATGATTTAAGTAAATTTGCTCATGGACCTATATCGGTTGAGCACAAATGGAAAGCATCTTATTTAAAAGAATTAGAAATTAGAATAAGAAGAGGGAGATAGCTTGGAAAATTAAAATATTTCTATTATATTCGTTGAAACAAAATTAAAAACAAGTTATATATGGCAAAAATTATTAAGTTTGACACTGAAGTAAGAAGTGGATTAAAAGAAGGTGTGGACAAGTTAGCAAATGCGGTTAAGGTTACGCTAGGTCCAAAAGGTAGAAATGTAATTCTACAAAAACAATTTGGTGTACCTCACGTTACAAAAGATGGTGTATCGGTTGCAAAAGAAATTGAGTTGGAAGACCCAATCGAAAACATCGGAGCACAACTGGTAAAAGAGGTAGCTTCTAAAACTGCTGACCAGGCAGGAGATGGTACTACAACTGCAACAGTCCTTACACAAGAGATTTTCTCATTAGGAGTGAAGAATGTAGCAGCGGGAGCAAACCCAATGGATTTAAAGAGAGGTATTGATGATGCAGTTCGTATCGTTGTAGGTGAGTTAGAAAAAATTGCAAAACCAATTAAAACATCAAAAGAGATTGAGCAAATTGCTACTATTTCTGCTAATAATGATTCATCTATTGGAGCAATGATTGCTGAAGCAATGGAAAAAGTTGGTAAGGATGGAATCATTACCGTAGAGGAAGCAAAGGGTACTGAAACATCTGTTAAGACGGTAGAAGGTATGCAGTTTGATAAGGGATATCTATCACCTTATTTTGTAACCAATCAGGAAACAATGGATGCTCAATTGGAATCACCGTACGTGTTGATTTACGATAAACGTATTTCGGCAATGAAAGAGATTCTACCATTGTTAGAATCAACTGCACAGACAGGAAAACCTCTATTAATCATTTCAGAAGATTTAGATGGAGAAGCATTGGCAACTCTTATTGTAAACAAAATGAGAGGAACTCTAAAAGTAGCAGCAGTTAAAGCACCTGCATTTGGTGATAGAAGAAAAGAAATCCTACAAGATATTGCAACAATTACGGGTGGTACATTGATTACAGATGAACTTGGATTGAGTTTAGAGAAAGTAACTTTGAATCAATTGGGTAGAGCTGAAAAGATTACAATTGATAAGGATACAACTACAATCATTAATGGAGCTGGTAAATCTGAAGATATTAAAGCAAGAATTGAGTTAATTAAAAACCAAATTGATAAATCTACATCGGATTACGATAAGGAGAAGTTACAAGAAAGATTATCTAAATTGGCAGGTGGTGTGGCAATCCTTTACATTGGAGCAACTACGGAAGTAGAGATGAAAGAGAAGAAGGATAGAGTAGATGATGCTTTACACGCAACCAGAGCAGCAGTAGCAGAGGGTATTATTCCAGGTGGTGGAACTGCGTTTATTAGAGCACAAACTGCATTGGATAATGTAAAAGTTGAAAAATCGGATGATTACCATACGGGTGTTCTAATCATTAGAAAGGCAATTGAAGCACCTTTAAGAACTATTGTTCAAAATGGTGGTGGTTCAGCAGAAGTTGTAATCAACGAAGTGAAAGGTGGTAGAGATAATATGGGTTACAATGCAAGAACTGAAAAGTTTGAAGATTTAGTTGTAGCAGGTATTATTGACCCAACTAAAGTTACTCGTTTAGCATTACAAAATGCAGCATCAATTGCATCATTATTATTAACTACAGAGTGTGTAGTAGCAAGTAGTAAAGAGGATGAAAAACCCCAACTACCACAAGGTGGTTTCGGAATGTAAAAAATAAATTAAACAACAAATAAAAAACAAACAATCATGGCAAAGTTTTATTCAGTACTAGTAGCAGTAGAAGTAGAAGACGCAAAAGGTAAAATCAAAAAGAACAAAGAAAACTATTTAGTAGATGCTCTTTCGGTAACGGAAGCTGAAGCTAAATTGGTTCAAAAATTCGTATCGGAAGGAGTTAATTTAGAATACGAAGTAGTAAAGGTATCTGAAACTAGAATTTTAGAAGTATTCTAATGAAAATAGGATTCCATTACGGAAGTTATGAAGATTGTGTAGCATTACTATATACATTTTCCGATGATAAATTCAATTTAGAAAATCATTTGGATACTTTTTCATTTTTTTATAAAAATGATGAGTACATATTTTCAACAAAATATGAAATTATAGATAGATGCGATTATAAGATACGATTATTTCATACATTTCACGAATGGAAAAATTTTAGAGGATTTGATAGATTGATACAAACACAAACTGTAGAAAATTATCATATCACAAATGATGAGTTGCTTGAATATTTAGATGCCGGAAATATATGTTTATCTTCGGCATCTATTTCATTTGAGCATCCTAATTTTTATTACGAACCAATACTTAATTTAATATTTTTTTATTATCATTTAGGTTATAATTTTTTAAATTATTACAAATTTGATAAAAAACAAAATTTATTGGGTGTATATCATATACCAAATAATGGTGTTAATTCAAACAAAAATCATCGAGATTATTTATATTTACAAATTCAAAATATAGTACAATCTGATTTGGTATCTTATAAATCAAATGATTACAATTTAAAATTATTATTACAACCATATACTTTGTTTGGCCATTGGGGGAATAATCACATAACATCCTATGTAGATTTTACAACTAGTGTTTGTAATATAATTTTTGAAACATTACATTCAAACGGAAACCTAGAACAACCAGGAACTAAAATGTATGGTAGGCAGTATGTTACTGAAAAAACACTAAAATCTATATGTTTTTCAGAAGAAGAAATTTTCTTTATATGGTACGGACCAACCAAATTATTTAAACATTTGACTGATATGGGATTTTGGTTTTTGAATTGTGAATTTTATAATGAAGAAACAGAAATACCAAATGTGGTAAGTTATGGAGATGACTCTCTTCTATCATATTCAGCCATAGAACAATCAGTAATTGATACATCTATTTTCTTAAAAACATTAAAAGATAAATTAAATGATAATAATTTAGTTCATAGTTATCTTATGGGGAAATATGGTGAAAAATTAAAGAATAATACTAAACTATTTAAAAAGTTATTGAATAGTTATGATAAAAAAGAAGATGTTTTAAATTTAATAAAAAATGGAAAAGGAAATTAAAGAAGAAAGAATATTGGTTCTTAAACGAGTACCACCTGGAGATAGATGGGTATTTGCGGATGGTTCCAAAAAAACTATTTATCCATCTCTAACCGATGCGTTGGAGGGGTGGTATCAACAGGATGGAGATACTAATTTCTATATTGAAGCAAGAAAAGGAACCGTAGAAATAGTTAAGCAAGCTGAAGTAGAAAAAGAAATTAAACGATTCTCACTATATGGCGAAGATTAAAACTTTAGTAATTGCAAGTGGATATTTTAATCCTTTACACAAAGGACATGTAGAATATTTAGAACGTAGTAAGAAATTAGGAGATAAACTCGCAGTAATTGTTAATAATGACTTGCAAGTTGAACTTAAAGGTTCGGTTAAATTTCAATCAGAAGATGAGAGAAAACTTATAATCGAAGCGTTACGGTGTGTGGATTATGTATTTATATCAGTTGATACTGCTAGAGATGTTTCTAAAACTTTACGATGTGTATATACTAATTTGGAAGCCGATAATTACATATTTACCAATGGTGGAGACCAGATAGCAACTACTATATTAGAAAGTGATATTTGTAATGAATTAGATATAAAATTGGTGTTTGGTCTTGGTGATAAAATTCAATCATCATCTTGGCTTAAAAAATAATTAAATTTAACATAATGAAAGAGATAATCGAATTAGTTAATCAGCATTCAAATGATATGGAACTGGGTAAACAAGTCAGAAAATTGTATTACGAACATCAAGAAAAAATACAAGAATACATGAAATTAGTAGAAGGTAAATATATTTATGAATCGCCTGATAAGGGTGAGACTATTTATCAAAGACCGTTAGGTTCACCACTTTCGGAGAGAACTCTTGTTGATAAAACAAAATCTTCAATTTCTGCATCCGCCTGGTTATAATATATGAGTTTTATCATTGGTAGTAGTTGTATTGGATGTGTTGATACGGCATGTGTAGATGTGTGTCCCGTTGATTGTATCAATGGACCTATTTATACGGATAGGCGGGGTGAGGAAATACACAATATGACCGATGAAGAAAAAGTGGATAAACAACTTTATATTAATCCGGATGTTTGTATCAATTGTGGTGCTTGTATACCAGAATGTCCAGTCGATGCTATTTACAGAAATGAAGATGAAGCAATCTCATCAGGAGATGAACAATCGATTCATAAAAATTATGAATTTTATGGACAAGTATTTTTCAAAAAAATTTAATATTTATATTTAAAATAAATCGTTTACTATAAAACAAAAACCATGACAACATTTATCGTTATTCTAGTATTAGCAGCCGTAATTACAGCAACTGCAATTTATCTTAAAAAAACAAAGATATATGAAGATAAAGATGGAAACTTAATTCCAGATGCTATTGAAGAAAAAGTAGAAGAAGTAAAAGTAAGAGCAAAACGAATTACTGAAGAAGTTAAAGATGTTGCTGCCGCTGCTAAAGAGGTAGTAAAACAATCTAAAGACGTGGTGAGTGCTGCTAAAGGAGGTGGAAGCCGTAGAGGAAGAAAACCTTCTCAAAAGAACAATTCAAATACTAAAAAGTAATATTCGATGGCTAAAAAGGGTGGTTCAGATGCATCTCGAAAGATTTCTTTTGGAAAAAAGATTACAGGAGTAGCTAAAAAATCGTATTCAAAATACGAACAAAAACCTAAAAAATATAGAGGACAAGGTAGATAATATGATTAGATTAAAATCATTATTAAGAGAAGAGGAAATCGTTAAAAACAAAAAGACAGGTAATGTCTATGTGGTTCAAAATATGGACCCAAATAAACACGATAAACCTACTCCTGCCGAAATTGAAAAAGCCAAATCGGCCAATAACGGTCAACTACCTAAAGGAGAGCCTCAACCTAAACAAACTCCTAAAAATACTGCACCAACTAAACCTGGTCAAAAATTAGGTGGTAGTGATTTTAAATCATCGGCCGAAACTCCTAAAAATAGTGGAAACGATGGAGGGATTCCAAAGTTAAAAGATTTGATGCCTAATGCAACATTTGATAGAAAACCACTATCAGCCGTAACCCCAATTGAAAGGCAAAAAATATCGACTGTTGTAGATGATTTAGCCAAAATGGGTGCTGAAGCAAAAGCTAAAGGAGAACAAGCACCTAACTTTAATCTATGCAAAGTATCAATTCCTGGAACAAACTTATATTGTAGTGGTAACAAAGGCATTCCAAGAGAGGATATGCCACAATTCAAAGGTACACCTGTTCCAGGTTCACCTGCGGATAAACTTCCAAAAGATAGTAATGGGGAAGCAGATACTGAAGAATTTTTTAAGAAGATGTTGGAAAAAGATGGGGTTAAAGTTTCAGACCCAGTAGAAGTTCCAGCAGACCGACTGAAAGCAACTCAAAGTGAGCTTGTAGGGGTTAAAGTAGCAGGAATGAGTAAAGTATTAGAAGACCCATCACACCCTGCATACGAGAAGATTACCGCACCTATATATGTATCCAATGATGGGTATGTTTTAGATGGACACCACAGATGGGCAGCAATTGTTGCACATAATGCAGCACATCCCGATAATCCAATACCAATGAAAGTTAGGGTCATTGATGAACCAATCGAACCATTGGTAAAGCGTTCAAATGAATTTGCCGAAAAAATTGGTATTAGAGCTAAAAAAGCAGATACAGGAGCAGCAGGTGGTCCATCTCCAATTACAACTCCTGAAAAAAAAAAGTCTAAAGTAGAAAATTTCAAAGGAGCTAAATCAGGTAAGGAAATTCAAACAACCGAACTTGATGGTGGTGGACAAGTATTTGGAACCGTTCATGGAAACAACAAAATGGTTGATGATATACTTGATAAAGTAAAATCAACTATACCACAAGATAGGTGGAAAGATGTAGTGTTCGTGGGTGAAGGTGGTATGGGTAATGATGATGGTGAGTTGGAATTTGGTGGTGAAATGGATTATGCCGCAAAGAAATTCCAAAAAATTGGTGCAGGTGTTGATACATGGGATGGTGATGAGACAAGTGTATTTGATAACCAATCTCCACTATACAAATACCAAGAACAAGAAACTGGGTTAAGTAATGAAGAAGTCATGGCTGCCAATTGGGCAAGTATGATAGGGCAAGGTGATAGTGTAGAAGATATGTCACCTGAAGACTACTTAACAGATAAAGGAAAGGAACTTTTAAAACAATCTGCACAAGAAGCAAATCTACCTTTATCAGATACATGGGATTCAAACCCAACTGAAGAAGATGTTGATACCCTATATAGATTATCTTTTGCCGATGATTATGGTGATAAGAAAACAAAAGTAAATGCTGCTCAAGAATCTTTTAATAGGTTTAGAGATGTAAATTTATTAAGAAAAACAAAAGAATTATCTTCACAAGGTAAAATTCCTATTGTATTAGCTGGTGAATCCCATGTTGCGTTAGTGGATGATATGATGAATAAAAAGTCAAACTTGTCCGAACTTTCATTACGAGGTATTCTTAAATCTATAAGAAAATAATATGTACCCAGTTAGAGGATATTATAAACCAGAACATCTATTTTTTACTATCACCCAATGGGAAGAGATAGCTAATGAATTTTTGGCATTAGAAAAGCAAGGGTATGATACAAGAGGTGGTGTTATTGATGATAACGCTACATTGGTAGGATTAATTAACAAATACTTTGGCTATCAACTATATGTTGAAACTGAATTATATGATGCACATACTAAAAAGCAAGTATTGGATTTCATTGAAGATTTTGTGAACCATAGAGTATGGGGATTGAAAACTGAATTTGAAAAATACATTGTAAATATAGATAATGATAAAGTTGCTTTCTTTTATTCAAGAGGAGCATTAGAACCTTATGTGTTATTGGATAAAGAATTTACACAAGAAACGTATAATAGTACCGATATTGAAGTAGAAACACTACATTGGGCATCGGAACAAGGGTTAAAAAATATAATGGATGGTATTGAGCAAGGATTTCAATACTCCATTTCAACATTCACTACACAGGCCAGAGAATTTTTTAGACCAGAAAGTAATGTTTTAGTAAAAGTAAAGGGTAAATTAGTAGCAGCTTTTCAATCCGATGCGAAAACTTTAGTTACGGATAGAGGTAATCGTGCAGCTAATTTATTTAGATTTTCTTATCCTGATAACGAAAACAATCTTTGTAGAAATTGGGAAGAATGTAAAAAAAATAAAACATATTTATGGAATGAAATCATAGTTAAACCTATATCTATAATTGATTATAAAATAGTAAACAAATATTAAATTATTAAAATATGCTACTCAAAAAAGGAGACAACAACGAAAATGTAAAATTGATGCAGGAGAAGTTAGGAATTTCTCCAGCAGTAACTAACTTTGGACCTAAAACTGAAGAAGCAGTAAAGGCATTCCAATCTAAAAATGGTCTTCCTGCTGATGGTATTGTAGGACCTAAAACTTGGGAAATGATTATGGCAAAAAGTGGTGGAGGAGTATCTACTCCCACTCCATCTACTCCAATAGTACCAGTAGGAGGATTGAAATTGGATAAATTAAAAGGACATATTCCTGATGCGGTAATCCAAATGATACCTGATACTGCTGCTAAATTCCAAATCAACACTCCGTTGAGATTAGCACACTTTTTAGCACAATGTGGACACGAAAGTGGTGGATTTAGAGCAACGCAAGAAAATCTAAACTATTCTGCAAAGGGATTGAATGGTATCTTTAAAAAGTATTTTCCAACTGAAGCATCGGCAGCAGCTTATGCAAGACAACCACAAAAGATTGCAAACAAAGTGTACGCAAATCGTATGAGTAATGGTGATGAAGCAAGTGGTGATGGATATAAGTTCAGAGGTAGAGGGTATATCCAATTGACTGGTAAGGCAAATTATACGTTATTTGGAAAAGCAATTGATGAAAATATAACATCAAATCCAGATGTAGTAAGTGGTAAGTACGCATTACTTTCAGCAGCTTGGTTCTGGTCAAATAACGGATTGAACAAATTAGCAGATGGTGGTTCAACTGATGCCGTAGTAACAACTATTACTAAAAGAGTAAATGGTGGAACTATTGGATTAGCAGATAGAATTAAACACTTTAAGGAGTACTACCATTTGTTGGCATAAAAACTAAAAGGAGAATATAGTTTCTCCTTTTTTTTTATATTTATATGTAGTATAATAAAGGTTATGTAATTTTGTTTTAATCAAAAACTATAATCTTTATGAATTATTTAAAAACAGTTGCTTTACCAACTATAGGTGATTATTTAGCATCCATAGTATTGTGGATGTGTGGTTTAATAGTAGCACTTGGATTTTCTTTTCAAGTGTTTATGACCTATTTGCATTTCTCTGGCCAAAACGAACTTACCCAATCCATTGTAACTTGGTTAACTATAAAATTACACGGTGGGTGGAAAGATAATCCAAATAATATTTGGTATGATGCTGATGACCACATTTGGATTCAATCGGTAACAAATAATGTTAAAATAGGAAAATTAGCCGGAAACAGACAATTGGAGTTTGGTGTTAAAAACATATTAGAAGAATATTTGCAAGAAAAAGGATTGAATTTAAGTCCAGATGCACCAAACAAATTGGCAGTTCAAATTGTATTTTTAGACGTTTTAACAACAAAACAAAATATCTCCGTATTTCACAAAAACGAAGAGGAAGTTGTTATCAGATTAAAGGGTATCCTTTATAAAGATAACAAAAAAGTAAAAGAGGTTATGGTTGAAGAATCTTCATCAGAAATCTCTATGTCAACTCTCATAGTAGATGAAGGTGGTAAGTTCAACCAAACTTCTTTGAGCAATGCCTTAAAGAAAGCTTCGGAAACACTTATAACCAAAATCTTTGAGAAATAAATGAAAAAACTATTAATTTTATTATCATTAATTTTTATGTGTAATCTTGCCTTTTCGCAAGGTGTTACCATAAACCAAACTATTGTAGAACCAGGTCCATATAAAGTGGGTGATGTTATCACAATAAGATACAATATAAACTCTGGTACTCAAACACCAAGATATTTGTGGTTAAGATATCAGTATAACAATAAGGTATTATTACCTGTATCAAATAGTACTGTATATTCACAAGGTACATCAGTACAAACTTTCAGTACTGAATGGAATAACTATAAGTTTTTTCCTAAATCAACTATACCAGCAACATCCCTATATCAACAATATCAATCCAGTCCTTGGGATATTAGAGTTGATGCGAATTGGAATGTGGGACAATTGACAATACAAAGAACGGATGCAAAAATTGATGGTAATTTTGTAACTCAAAAGTTTAGTGTAAGAGATAATATATCCTATGATGATATTCACCAATTAACTTTAGCGTACGCAGTTGATGTTAATTCTCAAAACATTTCACAAGTAACAACATCAGGTACTGCCGTATCGTTGGGTACAGTGACGGGTGGTTCTTCATCGTTTAAGGTGAAGGTGGCGTTTCCTACAAACTATACTAATATCATACATCACTCTGCTCAACTAATGAAATTGAAAGTAGATGGTACGATTGATTTTTCACAACAACCTATTGCACAATTACCTTTGGATGCAACTGGTGAGGCAATATTTACAACTCAAGTTAAGATTGGTGATGAGGTAGGTGTGTTCATTTCTCCCGCAACTCAAAAAGCATTTATGGATAATATTGTAACCGTATCAGATGCATATAAATCATTTTTAGGGCATTCTCAAACTGATATTGCAGGTGTTCCAAATTATTTTACATATCCTAATTTGGAAAAAAATGTGGGTAACATTACACTAAATGATAATACATTTAATGAGTCAGACTCGTATTATATGTTTGCTCATATAATGGGTGTTAATGTATCTCAACAGGCATTAATCCCGTCATCTACATCAACTTCGGTAAAATGGAATAGTGGATTATTAAATCAAAGTTGGTTAAATGGAACTCCTACACATAAAGTGGTAATAACATCAAACACTCAAGTTGCAAATGCAGTATTTGCATGGGGTGGTGATTTGGATTGGTCACATTCAACTGACCCTACCGTTATTGCTCAAAATATAACGAGTCGAACAACTCCATTGGGAAGATATTTTGCTAAAACATTGGAAGAAGATGTTAAATTGAGTGTTTCATCTACACTAACGGATGGTAAAGTTGTACTAACCACTAATTTAACAAAAGAAGGATTGGCAGGATTGCAAATTATTATGAATTATGATAACACTAAATTACAATTGGATAATGTGGTATTTGATACTGGAAATACCATAACCAATTTCTCAACAGATAAGGATGGTAGATTAACATTTGGTTCTATTGACCAATTAAAAACTGCGAGAATTAAAAAAGGTACTCCATATAGATTGATATTCACTCCTAAAGTTCCATTAACAAATACTGCGGGATTGTTCTTCTTTGTTCTATCGGACGCAGTAGATGCTAGTGGCAACAAAGTAAATCTAATAGTTGAATAATGAAAAAATTATTAGTTACATTATTATTTTTACTAACAACATATTTAGGGTTCGGACAGAGTGTATCTGCTCCGGACTCTAAATCATTTTTACAATCCACCAACGGACAAGATGGTAGTGGATTTAGTTTAAGTGGGTTTAGTTCTACTGCAACTCTATTAGCATCAATCAGTTTAGTTAATCCACCAACGGGTACAACATTCAACCTAACTACAACAACAGGTCTAACCGCAGCAAGTGGATTTACATTAAGTGGTAATAAGACTCGTTTAGTGGTAACTGGAACGATGGCTAATATCAATACAGCATTAACATCTCTAAAAGTAAATACGGGTTCGATAAGAGGTAATGTTCAATTATCAGTGGCAGCAACTGTAAACCCAACTGGATTTTTCTACAATGGTGTAAACGGACACTTTTATAGACCAATATCACAAGGAGCAACTTATACAAACGCAAGAGCAGCAGCATTAAATACAACATTCAAAGGGCAGACAGGTTATTTAGTAACAATCACTTCGGCAGATGAAGATGCTTTTATTTTCAACAATGTTCCTCAATCAAATATTTGGTTTGCATTAACGGATGAAGTAGAGGAAGCGAGATGGACAATTGATGCGGGTCCTGAAAAAGGAACTCTAATTAAAATCAACAACGGACAAACAAACGGAAACATACCAGGTCAATACAATAACTGGGCACCAGGTGAACCAAACAATAGTGGTAACGAAGATTACGCAGTAACAAAATGGAATGGTTCTCAATGGAACGATTTGCCTAACCATTTTTCAAATCCGTATGTAATTGAATATGGAACTTGGACCAATCCTGATGATGCAACATTTACGGAGTTTTACACCAATTCAGTAACACATACAAATGGTGAAACTCTACGAGCACAATTCAATTTTGATTTTGGAACTAATATAGATGAAACTAAATTTGCTACAACATTATTG
>Ga0207939_1000216_pt1 | contig 19231 bp, 15 predicted proteins | sample LakMenEpi02Jun12_FD_150663 | JGI IMG/M metagenome (GOLD analysis project Ga0207939, IMG submission 150663) | Freshwater microbial communities from Lake Mendota, WI - 02JUN2012 deep hole epilimnion (SPAdes) | ecosystem: Environmental > Aquatic > Freshwater > Lentic | place: Lake Mendota, Madison... | reverse complement strand
TTCTTCTTTGTGGTCGGCCTTGAGCTGAAGCACGAGTTCCAGCACGGTTCGCTCTCCAAGCCAGCCCGTGCCATCGTGCCGATCGCCGCCGCATTTGGGGGGATGATCGCCCCTGCGCTGCTCTACGTAGCCTTCAACGTGGCGGGAGACGGGGGCTCCCTCCGTGGCTGGGGCGTGCCGATGGCGACCGACATCGCCTTCGCACTCGCCGTCCTCTCCCTATTCGGACGGAAGCTCCCGCTGACGCTGCGCGCCTTCCTTCTGACCCTCGCGATCGTCGACGACCTTGGGGCGATTGCGATCATTGCAATCTTCTATTCGGGTGGCGTGGAGCTACCTGCGTTGCTCATCTCTCTCGCCGCCGCCGCCGCCTTCTGGGCGGCGCAGCGTGCGCGGGTGCGCACCCTTGCGATCTACGTTCCACTCGCACTGGTCACCTGGTTCGCACTTCACGAGAGCGGCGTGCATGCCACGATCGCGGGTGTCCTCCTCGGCTTCGCGGTGCGCGCTGATCGCGACAAGGGGGAGACGCGCTCACCAGCAGAGCGCGCGGAACGCGCGGTGCATCCGTGGAGTGCTGGCCTCGCCGTACCACTCTTCGCACTCACGGCCGCGGGGATCAATCTGAGTGCAATCAACCTTGATGTGGCGCTCAGCTCGCCGATCTTCGCGGGCATCGTTGCCGGCCTTGTGGTCGGGAAGCCAGTGGGCATCTACGTGGCCGCGCGCGCTGCGGCGTACCTCGTGAGATCTGGACCACCGGAGGGGACCGCCTGGCGAGACGTTGCACTGATGGGGATCGTTGCCGGGATCGGCTTTACGGTATCGCTGCTGATTGCGAGCCTCGCCTTTGAGGGGGCGCCAGACGAGACCGCCGCGGCGAAGCTCGGCGTCCTCGTTGCGTCACTCCTCGCCGCCGTCGCGGCAGGGATCACGCTCTCGCTTCGCTCCCGCCGCTACTAATCAACGCCTGAAGGAGGAGGAGCGCCTTCCGCGCTCGCCCCACGACCGAGCGGTGCGGCCGGCGCGCGCCAAGCCCATCGCGCTCGATCTGTCGCAGGATCTCTCGGTAGAGGAGGGCGGCGGCGCGAATTGAGCGCCGACCGTGTTGCAGGTAGCGAATGCCACTGATCCCCTCAACGTACTCCGCCTCTGCGCGTGCGATCTCTTCGCGCAGCAGCGCGCGCCGGTCGCCATCGCGCAGCGACGTGGGGCCGTCCACGGCAGCCGGGTCAAGCCCGCAGCGCTGCAGCGCGGCGCGTGCGATGTAGACCCGCCCGTTAGCGAGGTCTTCGTCAATGTCGCGCAGGATGTTGGTGCGCTGCATGGCGGAGCCGAGCGCGCGCGCGGCGCGATCGGCGGCATCGCGATGCGGCTCGGCGACACCCAGCAGTGCGGCCATCATGCGGCCAACGGTGCCAGCGACCTGGTAGCAGTAGCGTGATGCGTCGTCATCCGATGCAATGTTCGGCGCATCAAGGTCGGCCGTCATCCCATCAAGAAAGTCGCTGACGGCATCACGGGGGAAGGAGGGGTGGCGTGCCAGTAGATCCTCAAGGATGATCAGCTCGCGATCTTGTGAGAGCGCGCTCGAGTCGGCGCCAGAACGTGCGCGTGACCATTCACGGATACGCGCGATCCGTTCAAGAGCGGCGGTACGGGTGCTTCCGCCAGCGCGCACGTCCACATCAACAAGGTCGTCAAGGGTGCGCATCACGAGATACAGGAGTTCCACATCTCTGCGTCGATCCGCTGGTAAGAGGCGTGCGGCAAGGGAGAAGCTGCGCGCTACACGGTTGATCGTTCGTCGCGCCTCTGGGAGGAACGCCTCCGTTGCCAGGTTCGCGTGCGTTGCGCGGGGGGACTCGTTAGGGCTGGACAAGATTCCCCGTTGGTCCAGTGGCGCGTGAGGTGTATGGCGCGCGGAAGTCCTCTCGGATCAGGTCCTGGGTGACCTGTGAGGTGAGGAGCGCCCCTGGCATCCCTGCACCTGGGTGCGTGCCGCCACCTACGTAGTAGAGGCCGGCGAGCGCTCGGTCGCGGTTCGGATGACGGAAGTAAGCCGACTGCTGGAGCGACGGCTCCACCGCAAAGGCGTTCCCATCCGGCGCCAGGAACTCATCGCGGAAGGTGAGGGGCGTCCAGCTCCGCTCCACGACGATGCTCTCTCGGAGGCCAGGGAGCCCCCAGTCTTCCAGCCAGGCGAGCGTACGGTCGCGCATGCGTGGCTCAGCCTCGCGCCAATCGTCACCAGAACGAAGGTTCGGCACCGGGAGGAGGATGGCAATGGAGTCACCACCCTCAGGGGCCATGCTTGGCTCCGTGCGCGACGGCGCATGGATGTAGACCGCGTTGCTGCGCGGCATACGGCGATCCCGCGTCACGTCCTTAATGAAGCCGTGATAGTCATCGCCAACCACGAGCGTGTGGTGCAACAGCTTCTCAAACTTCCTATTTGTGCCGAGATACATCATGTGCGCGGACATGGTGGTGCGGAGTGGGCGCAGTCGCCATGGGAAGGTGTCAGGCAGATCAGGGAGGAGGGCATCACGCGCGGTGACATCGCCGTTGTAAATCACAAGGTCTGCGTCGTGCACGGTTCCATCGGCGGTGCGAACACCAGTCGCCCGCCCGTTGCGATGGATGATCTGATCAACCTTGCTGTTGATGAGGATGCTTCCTCCACCCTTCTTGATGATCTTCGTGAAGGCTTCAATAATGCTGTAGACGCCGCCCTCCGTGTACCAGATCCCATCCGCAATCTGCAGATAGGCGAGGGCAGAGTAGATGGCGGGGACGCGACTCGGATCTCCACCAATAAAGAGCGAGTGGAATCCGAACGCCTGCTGCACATGCGGCTCTTTGAAGAACTTCCCGACCCATCCCTCGAGGAAGCGGATCGCATCGAGCTTCGCCATGGTTGGGAGGAGTTTGATGAAGTCGGCAAGCTTCAAGAAGTTCTGTCGACCGGAGACCAAGATCCCCCTGCGATGGATATCGCCCGATGCGCGCAAGAAGTTGTCGAGCTGCGCTGCATCCGCTGGTGAGAACTTCTCCATCTCGGCGCGGAGTGCCGCCTGGTCGCTCCCAAAGTCAAAGTATCGATCTTCGCCCGTCCAGAAGATGCGGTAGCCAGGCTGCAGTTGGCGGAGCGTGACGTGGTCCGCCATCTTCTCGCCCGCGGCAGCGAACACCTCTTCAAAGAGCCAGGGCATCGTGATGAGTGATGGGCCAGTATCAAAGGTGTAGCCACCCTCACGGATGCGCGACGCGCGCCCGCCGACTTCGCCGCGTGCCTCAAGGATGGTGACCTGCCAGCCGTCCGAGAGGAGGCGAATCGCGGTAGAGAGGCCACCGAAGCCGCTCCCCACAATGATCGCTCGTCGCCCCTGTGCCATGCCGCCCCCCTTGCTCCGCTCTATGCGGCTCCATCGTACGCGCCGCAGGGGGGAGGGGGTCGGATTGACGAACCCCCCCTTGCGGGATGATGATCCCCGTCCGAGGAGTGGGCCCCGCCTGGGACCTACGAAGCTCTGACCTGGAGGTGGACGTGAAGGCTGAAGAGATCCTTGCTGGGGAGCTCGTGACCGAGTTTGACCCAGGGACCGCCTCAGACCGCGCCTTCCGCGAGAGCGCCGCACTCCCACCCGGGGGCGATGACGCCGCCGTCCGATCCGTTGATCGTGCCGCCGCCCTCCTCGTTGCGCTCGGCGACGCCGACGGTGCCGCATCGGTCACCGACCTCTCCCACGCCCTTGACCTGCACAAGTCAACGGTGAGCCGACTCCTCTCCACACTTGAGCGACGCGGCCTTGTTGAACAAGATCGAGAGAGCGGTCACTTCAGACTCGGTGTTGGCATCATTCGACTTGCGCAGAGCGCAGAGCGCACACTCGACATTCGCACCATTGCGCAGTCGGAGCTTGAAGAACTTGCGAAGGCGACGCATGAGACGGTGAGCCTCGAAGTCTTTGACGGAGTTGGAGCTGCGGTGGCGATCTGTCAGATTGACGGACCGAACCTGACGCCAATGCCAGACATCACTGGTCGCCCAGTGGCGATGCACGCGATCGCAGCAGGGAAGGTTCTCCTCGCATCACTCCCAGAGCGCACCGTGCTCTCCATTGCACGACGTGGCCTGGTGCAGTACACGCCACGCACGATCACTGACCCACGTGCGCTCTTGGAAGAGTTGGCGCTCGTGCGACGACGCGGCTACGCTGTGGCCACGGGCGAGTGGGACGATCGACTCTCTGCCGCCGCCGTCCCTGTCTGTGATGCGCGCGGCACGGTGATTGCAACCGTCGTGGTGTGGGGCGCCTCCTCTCGAGTCACTGCGCTGAACCTCCCGACGCTGGTGAACGCGGCGCGAGATGCGGCGCGCGGGATCAGTCGGAAGCTCGGCTGGAGCGGCGCCGCCCAGCGACGCACGGGGATCGTCCCCGTGCTCAAAGAGGAAGATGATGATGAGCGAGAGCGTGAGGTCAGCGACGACGAGCTCGTAAGCTAAGCGGTGACGGCGCATGGCTGAAGGGTCACACGACGCAATCGAGACCTTCCAGGCGGCGGGCCTCTCCTTCCCACCTGACGCCTCCACAGCGGGCGCAGCCAACGTCAACGCCGCGATCTACGCCGAAGCCGCCGCCGACCCTGTTGCCTTCTGGGCGAAGCAGGCGCGCGAACGACTCACCTGGCGCACCCCCTTCTCCAAGACGCTGGAGTGGAACCTCCCCTTCGCGGAGTGGTTCTCTGACGGGAGGCTGAACGTTGCGGAGAACTGCATCGATCGCCACGTCGCCGCAGGGCTCGGCGAGAAGGTCGCCATTCACTGGGTCGGTGAGCCGGGTGATCGTCGCACGCTCACCTACAACGACCTCCACCGTGAGGTCCAGCAGGCGGCGAATGCGCTCAAGTCGCTCGGCGTTGGTCAGGGTGATCGCGTAGCGATCTACATGCCGATGGTCCCTGAAGTGGCGATCGCGATGCTCGCCTGCGCGCGCCTCGGTGCTGCGCATAGCGTGGTCTTCTCGGGTTTCCCCGCATCTGCGCTTGCCGATCGCATCAACGACGCCGAGGCGAAGGTGCTGATCACCGCTGATGGCGGCTACCGGAAGGGGAGCTTCTTCGAACTGAAGACGATCGCTGACGAGGCGATGGAGAAGTCGCCAACGATCACCGCGTCACTCGTCTATCGCCGCCGCCAGCCGGGGACGGCAGGCGAGACGGCAATGCGGTCTGGGCGCGACCACTGGTGGCAGGACCTCGTCCCCGCGCAGTCGGCCGACTGCCCCGCTGAACCGATGCCCGCCGAACAACTCCTCTTCTTGCTCTACACGAGTGGCACCACCGCAAAGCCGAAGGGGATCATGCACACGAGCGCCGGCTATCTACTCGGCGCATCGTTCACGCATCACGCCGTCTTTGATATCAAGCCCGATGATGTCTACTGGTGCGCCGCGGATGTTGGTTGGATCACCGGCCACACCTACATCGTCTACGGCCCGCTCGCGAACGGCGCAACGCAGGTGATGTACGAGGGGACGCCAGACACGCCAGCATGGGATCGCTGGTGGGAGATCATTGAAGCGTTGAAGGTGAACATTCTCTACTGCGCGCCAACAGCGATTCGCGCCTTCATGCGTCAAGGTGAAGAGCATCCCCAGAAGCACGACCTCAGCTCACTTCGTCTCCTCGGCTCTGTGGGCGAGCCGATCAACCCAGAGGCGTGGCTCTGGTACCGCAGCGTGATCGGTGGCGGACGCACCCCAATCGTGGATACGTGGTGGCAGACGGAGACTGGATCGATTGCGATCAGTCCGCTCCCTGGTGTCACCACCGCGAAGCCAGGATCAGCAACCTTCGCCATGCCAGGGATGAGCGCAGATGTTGTGGACGGGAGTGGGGCGAGCGTCCCGCTCGGATCGGGCGGCTTCCTTACGCTGACGCAGCCGTGGCCCTCCATGCTGCGCGGCATCTGGGGTGATCCAGCGCGTTTCAAGGAGACGTACTGGAGCCGTTTCCCAGGCTCCTACTTTGCCGGCGACGGCGCTCGCCGCGACGAAGAGGGCTACTACTGGCTGCTCGGCCGTGTGGATGACGTGATGAACGTCTCCGCGCACCGCATCAGCACCATTGAGGTGGAGTCGGCGCTGGTTGACCATCACGACGTTGCCGAAGCGGCGGTCGTCGGCAAGAGCGACCCGCTCACCGGCCAAGCGATCTTTGCATTTGTCATCTTGAAGAAGGGGGTCGAGGCCTCAGAGACCTTCGCCTCGGAGCTCCGCTCGCATGTGGCAAAGCAGATCGGCGCGATCGCCCGACCGAAGTTCCTTCTCTTCGTCCCTGACCTCCCCAAGACGCGCTCCGGGAAGATCATGCGCCGACTCCTCCGTGACATCGCCGAAGGTCGCGCGCTTGGCGACGTCACCACCCTCGCCGACGGCAACGTGGTGGAGACGATTCGCAGCAACACGGGCGCAGCCGAGGAGTAGCGGCAGCCTCCACTTCAGGCGCCTGCGAAAGAGCACCTGCCGCCTACACTAGGAAGATGCTACGAACTGCTCACTCACTTCCCGTCTACAGCGGTGCCCCAGTTGACACACTCAATCGGCCGCTCCGCGACGTGCGTCTCTCGGTTACTGACCGCTGTAACTTCCGCTGCGGCTACTGCATGCCGGCTGAGGTGTTCGGCCCGAATTTCGCCTTCCTCCCGCGCGCGGAGTTACTCACCTTTGAAGAGATCGCCGTGGTCGCGCGGGAGCTTGTGGCGCTTGGCGCTCGCACGCTTCGCATCACTGGGGGCGAGCCGCTTGTTCGCCGGGACCTGGAGCGGCTCGTTGCACTCTTGCGTGCGCTCGATGCGAGCGAAGTGCTCGCTGGTCAGCCGCTTGACATTGCCCTCACCACAAACGGCTCACTGCTCGCCAAGCTCGCCGAACCGCTTCGTGCCGCAGGGCTGAACCGGATCACGGTCTCGCTGGACTCGCTGACTCCCGAAACGTTTACGCGGATGTCAGGGAGTGCACTCCCTCTTGAGAGCGTCCTGGAAGGGATTGCCGCGGCGGCGGACGCGGGCTTTACGCAGATCAAGCTGAATGCGGTGATTCGGCGTGGGGTGAACGACACGGAGATCCCTGCGCTCGTGGAATTCGCGCGTGCCAACGGGCACACGTTGCGCATGATCGAATACATGGACGTGGGGACGACGAATGGCTGGCGCCTTGATGAGGTGCTCCCTGCGAGCGAGATCGTGGCGCGCGTCCATGCGTTACACCCTATTGAGCCGATCGCACCGTCGCGTCCGGGTGAGGTTGCGAATCGCTATCGCTATCTGGATGGAGGAGGGGAGATCGGCCTGATCGCTTCGGTCAGCGCACCGTTCTGTGGGGACTGCACGCGCGCGCGCGTGAGCGCCGACGGCCACCTCTACACCTGCCTCTTTGCAACGGAAGGGAGCGACCTAAAGCGATATCTCCGCCCAACGGCTGATGTGGAAGGGCTTCGCGAAGGCCTCCGTGCACGCTGGGCGGCTCGTGACGATCGCTATTCGGAGCTGCGCGATGCGGAGACGGCGAGTCGTCTGCCGAAGGTGGAGATGTTCCGCGTCGGCGGCTGATTTCAGCGAGCACTGAGTTTTCCACAATCGCGATCTGAGCCTACGCTCCTCGTGGAGAAGTCCTCGTAACAGTCCCGTAAGTTGGTGGATAACTCCCTTCACCCGCACGGGCGTGACTGGGATGCTCTCCGTAGCCCGAAGAGGCCAGCGGTGAGACTGCCGACCGAGCAATCGGCCAGGCGGAACGGACTGCGGTGATGACGGGATCGAACTGATCGGCAACGATCAGAGCTGGTGAAGGACCACCAACGCACAAGGCTACTTGTGTAGTTGGAGCGGAGGGTCGCCAGGGAACTCGGCCATTCGGCTTGAGTGACTCGATCCGATCCCACAGCGGAGGGGAATCGGCGTGCAAGCGTCGCCCCCGACATCGGACCGGTCACTTCGGGTGCAACCTTTTCTTGGGCCCTCTGGCCCTTGAATCCTCGTGGGGGCTACTCCGCGATTGGCAGCGCGCGCCCGTTCGCCTTCGCAGCAGCGGCACGTTCAGCCCATGCGCCGAGGACTTGGTCCTTGTGTGGTCGAATCGGGCAGTGGCCATCCTTGTTGCCAGACTCGTCGCAGTAGCCGAGTGGGACGCACTTCGGCGCGAGGAAGCTGCCGAGGAAGGGGCTCACCGCAAAGACCTCGTGACGGATCAGCTGGAAGAGGCGACGAATCTCCCACTGCGCCATGGTGCAGAGGCGAAGGCCTGACATATGAATCAGGGCACGCAGGTTCACGGTCATGATCAGATTGGTGCGCGTGGCGTTCGGGAATACGAAGCGCGCATCCTCCGCAGGGATGCCCGCCTCCACGAGATCCCCGTAGAGACCGAGCGCACCCTGCGTCGCCTCCTCGAATCGAGCGCGCACGGTCTCGTCCGCCTCCGCAACGGAGCCTGGCAGCATCGTGGCCGCCTTCTTGAAGGTGACGTATCGCTGCGACTGCTGGTCAAAGGCGACGCCCGCGCGGTGTCGGACGAGCTGATGGCTTAGCGTGCGCGTGACGCCAGTGATCGCAAAGGTGAAGACGATGTGTTCAATGGTGCTGCCGTGTCCAGACTCAATCACGCGGTTGACCAGCTCACGCTGTTTTGTTGGGTCGATCTCACCGGCAACGGCGCGGCGGTAGATCTCTTCTGGAGGCAGCTCCGAGTAGCAGGTTCGGCAGGCGGTATAGATGATCGGCACATATGAGCGCTCAACAATCTCTCGATCCGGGAAGAGCATCGTGGCGCGCATGCCAAGGTCGTGACGCCCCGGATTCTTTGGGATACCGGTCTTCTCTTTCATCTCACCCTCCCTGCTACGCCGTGCTCTAGTAGTAATCCGAACAGGAGAGGAAGTAGCCACAGCTGCAGATCAACTTGCACTTGCGGTCGAGCATCTGCGCGCCGCAGTTGGCGCAGCTGGTCATCACAAGGCCTGGGTCTTCGCTGAAATCAACCGAGCCTTCTGCACTTGTGGGCATCTGGGCACTCGACGGCGAAGGGAGGACTGCCTCTCCGTGTGTTGGGTGCAGTTCGGTCGCCATGCAGCGATCCTATCGCGACGCGGGGCTGCTGGCGTCGCCTGTTGGGCGCGCCAGCGACTCCCACGGGCCGCCGAGCCCGAGGCGCTGGCCGACAAGTTCGCACGCCGTTGCGGCGATGAGTTCTGCGCTGGTCCCCTCAGGGAGGATTCGGACGACATTAAGGTCCGCCTCGCCAACGATCAGCGTCTTGCGCACATAGTCGTGTAGCGCCTGCCACTGCTCGCCAACCATGAGGAGTGGCCGTGCGTCGCTCCCTACCTGGAGGAGATTCCAAGAGACCACCACCTCGGCGAGGGTGCCGAGTCCGCCATCCAGTGCAATCAGGAGATCAACCTCGGAGAACTTGCGCAGTCGCTCAAAGAGATCCTTGCTGTCCAGCTCCTCGGTGACGTAGCGGTTGGCGGGGAGGCCATCCCACGACGTGACGGTGTAGCCGATCACTTCGCCGCCCACGTCGCGTGCACCCTTGGAGACCGCCTCCATGACGCCGGCGTACCCACCCGTTGCCACGATGAACCCTTCACCGGCGAGCGCGCGTCCTACGGCGACGGCGTACTGATAGCGCTCGTCGGTCTCAGGAAGTCGAGCGGATCCGTAAACCCCGACGATTGGGACGCCAGCCCGCGCGCTGGCGTTCACTCGCAGCGTGTGCCGACGGGTGGGAGCGTCCCGTCAATCAGGAAGGCGATCGCTGCATCATCAATGCACTCGCTCTTCCCGCCAACGGCGGTGTGCCCTTCACCGACGTAGGTGAGGAGGAAGCCACTCTTCAGTGTTGCGGCCATCTCCTGACTCCACTTGTATGGGGTTGCGGGGTCACCAGTGGTGCCCACCACCATGATCGGTGGTGCGCCAGCGCCGTCGATGATCTCGGGCATCGGATCCACATTGACGTTCGGCCAGACGCCGCAGAGGAGGCCGCTCGCCGCCTGCCCAAAGGCGAAGTCGGGCGCTCGGTCCTTGAAGCGCTCATAGATGGCGCGGTACTTGGCAATGGAGGTGCTCGCCGGATTGTCGGTGCAGTTGATCGCAGGGAAGGCCTCCATGCTGTTGGAGCGGAAGCCGCTCACCGAGCGATCCGTGTACGCGTCGGCGAGGAGGGCGATCAGTTCGCCATCCCCCCGGGAGAGCTCATCGAGCCCCTGGACGGCGTAGTCCCAGTAGTCGCGGTTGTAGAGGGTGAGGATGATCCCAGTCCAGGCGAGGGTGGAGTTCACCGTGCGACCGTCTGCGAGCTCAACGGGGCGCTCATCAATCTTCTCGAAGAGCGCATCCATTGACGCGCGCGTCTTGCCGTTGCCGAATGGGCAGTCGCTATCTGCGTCACACCAGGCCATCACGCGGTCAAGCGCACCCTGGATTGAGACACCCTGCTCGCCGTATTCGGAGTCGTCATCTGGCGAAGGGTCGATCGCGCCGTCCAGGATCAGGTTGCCGACGGAGTTTGGATAGAGGGTGGCGAAGACGGAGCCGAGCGACGTGCCGTAGCTGTAGCCGATGTAGCTGAGCTTCTCGACACCCATGGCGGCGCGGATCGACTCCATATCGCGCGCCGACGCGGTGGTTCCAATGTACGGAAGGACGTCAGAGGATCCGGCGGCGCACTTATCTGCGAACCACTTCGCGTCTTCCAGTGTCGCCTCCCAATCAGCCTGGGTCGGGTTCTCACTGCCGTTCCCTGGCTCAGAGATCCAGATATCCATCTCTTCGTCGGTGAGGCACTCCACAGGGAGGCTGCGCTGCACGCCGCGCGGGTCCCAGGTGACAAGGTCGAATCGGTTGCCGATCTCGGCGGGAACAATGGCGCGCCCGCTGTCCGCGAGGATGTCGATTCCAGATGAACCCGGGCCGCCGAAGTTCAGCAGGAGCGGGCCGACGCGGTTCTCTTGATCAGCCGCGGGGAGGATCGCCAAGGCAATCTCCGCGGTTGGGCCGCTTGGGTTTGCGTAGTCAAGCGGAACCTCAATGGTTGCGCAACGAATCTCAGGGTGATTCCCAACGATCGGGTCATCGGCGCAGCTCTGCCAATCGATTGACCCAGTGACCGTGCCGCTTCCCGAAGGGCTCGGCGATACGACCGTGCCGCCGCCGCAGGCGGCAACGATCACGGAGGTGACGAGTAGGGTGAGTGCGACCCAGCGCCAGTTACGGCGCCGGGTGCGCGACTCGTTGATTGTCACCCGGGGTCAGCTGCAGCCGCTGGTGGTGCCGCAGGTCATGCACTTGTAGCATGCTGCGTTTCGCACCATGATTGCGCCGCACTCTGGGCAGCTCGGTGCATCCGACTGGTTCTGGAAGCCGAGCCCTGCACTCGCGAGAACCTGGCCAGCACCGCTCGTCGCTGGCGCTGCCGCCTTGGCGGGTGCCGCAGCCTTCAGCTCAACCGGTGCGGAGGTTGTGGCGGATGCCGTACCTCCACCCTTACCGCAGGTGCAGTCTGGTCCGCACGACTCCGCCGCTGCGCCAACGCGCACCGTGGAGGGAAGTGAGCCGAGTACTGGCCCACCGTCCGCTCGCTCCTGGAGGCCGAGCGCCGCGCGATCAGACTCTGGGAGGAAGCGGCTCCCCAAGTAGCGGAAGACGTAGTCCACGATCGACTTCGCGATCGGGATCTCCGCGTTTCCGGTGAAGCCGCTCGGCTCGAAGCGCACGTGCGCAAACTTGTTCACAAGGTCTCGCAGCGGCACGCCGTACTGCAGCGCAACACTGACCGTCGTGGCGAAGGTGTCCACCAGTCCGCTGACCGTGGAGCCCTCCTTCGCCATCTTCAGGAAGATCTCGCCCGGCTGGCCATCTTCATAGAGACCAACGGTGAGGTAGCCCTCCTGCCCGGCAATGTCGAAGCGGTGCGTGATCGCCGTGCGCTCCACTGGGAGGCGTCGGCGGGTGACACCCGTACCGGCGAGCACGTTGCTGCTTGCAGCAGGCTCGTCCTTCTTCTTGCTGGTGTTGAGTGGCTGGGAGCGCTTCGAACCATCGCGATAGATCGCGATCGCCTTCAGCCCGAGCTTCCACCCTTCCAGGTAGACGCTCTCAATCTCCGCGGCGGTGGCAGCCTCTGGCATGTTCACCGTCTTGGAGATTGCGCCAGAGAGGAACGGCTGTGCCGCCGCCATCATGCGCACGTGGCCCATGTAATGGATGGAGCGCTGACCATTCTTCGCCTTGAACGCGCAATCAAAGACCGAGAGGTGCTCGTCCTTAAGGCCCGGTGCCCCCTCAATGGTCTCCTGCTCGTCGATGTACTTGAGGATTGCGGCAACCTGCTCGGCGTTGTAGCCGAGCTTGGTCAGCGCCTCTGGGACCGTCTGGTTGACGATCTTGAGGAAGCCTTCACCAACAAGCTTCTTGTACTTGATGAGTGCGATGTCTGGCTCGATGCCCGTGGTGTCGCAATCCATCATGAAGGCGATCGTCCCGGTAGGGGCGAGCACGCTCACCTGGGCGTTGCGATAACCGTGCGCCGTGCCGAGCTCCAGTGCGCGATCCCACGCATCCGTTGCCGCCTTGGCGAGATCCTTCGGCAGGGTCGCCGTTGGAATCTTGTACGAGGCATCTCGGTGCTTGCCGATCACACGGAGGAACGGCTTCTCGTTCTTCTTGTAGTCAATGAACGGTCCGCCGTGTGCCGCCGCCGTCTCGGCTGACTGCACGTAGGCCTCGCCGGTCATGATTGACGTGATCGCCCCCGCGAAGGCGCGCCCCTCGTCCGAGTCGTACGCCAGGCCACGGCTCATCAAGAGCGCGCCGAGGTTGGCGTAGCCAAGCCCGAGCGGTCGGAAGCGGTGGCTGTTCTCGTCGATCATCGGTGTTGGGTAGGAGGAGTTGTCCACGAGGATCTCCTGCGCCAACAGCGTCAGTCGCGAGGCGTACTTGAAGGACTCCACGTCAAACTCGCCGTCCTCGCGCACGAACTTCATCAAGTTCAGTGAGGCCAGGTTGCATGCCGTGTCGTTCAAGAACATGTACTCCGAGCACGGATTCGACGCATAAATGCGGTCCGAGTTGGAGGAGGTGTGCCAGTCATTAATGGCGGTGTCGTACTGGATCCCTGGGTCACCGCAGACCCATGCCGCCTCCGCCATCTTGCGGAACACGTCACGTGCCTTCAGCGTCTCTACCGGCTCGCCGCTTACAACGGCGCGTGTCTGCCACGTGCTGTCGGACTCGACTGCCTGCATGAACTCGTCGTTCACGCGCACCGAGTGGTTGCCGTTCTGGAAGAAGATGGAACCATACGCTTCACCCGTGAAGCTGGCGTCATAGCCGGCCTCAATGAGTGCCCACGCCTTCTTCTCTTCGTTCACCTTGGAGTCAATGAACTCCACAACGTCAGGGTGTTGCACGTCGAGGATCACCATCTTTGCGGCGCGTCGGGTCTTGCCGCCCGACTTCACGACGCCCGCGAAAGCGTCGAAGCCCTTCATGAACGAGACGGGACCAGATGCGGTGCCGCCGCCGCTCATCTTCTCCTTGGCGCTTCGGATTGGCGAAAGGTTGGAACCTGCGCCGGATCCGAACTTGAAGAGCATCGCCTCAGTCTTCGCGAGGTCCATGATGGAAGACATGGAGTCCTGTACGCCGTTGATGAAGCATGCGGAGCACTGTGGTCGCGCCTCAACACCAACGTTGAACCAGACTGGCGAGTTGAACGCCATCTTCTGATTGACAAGCAGGTGCGTCAGCTCTGCAATGAAAGCCGCGCGATCCTCCTCTGACTTGAAGTAGTGCTGCTGCTCCGCCCATGCATCAATCTGACCGGTGACTCGACCGATCAACTGGCGAACGCTTGTCTCTCGCTCTGGACTTCCAACATGGCCGCGGAAGTACTTGGAGACGACGACGTTTGTGGCGAGCTGTGACCAGGAGGCGGGAACCTCAACGTCCTTCTGTTCGAAGACGCTCTTGCCGCTCTCATTGCCGATCGACGCGGTGCGCGTCTCCCATGCAATTTCGTCATAGGGGTGAATACCAGCGGTGGTCCAACGTCGTGGCCAGGCGAGTCCCTTGACACCCTTGCCATCAAAGCTCAACGGTGCAAGTGGAAGTGCTGCTGGCTTCTTCCCAGCGCTGATCTTCGCGCTTGCCTTCGTTGCGTCCACCAAACCGGCCATGGTTCGCTCCCTCTTCTGGCCCGGCAACGGGCCCCTCCCTCCCGTCACCCCAGCCAACGGCTGGGCGTACGGGTATTCGCGCTGTTTGCAGTGCGGAGGCGCATCGTATGCCGCCAGCGGCGCGCCGTCAACCCCTAAACCACAACATATGGTGGGGTGTACCAGGTTCGTTACAGCATATGTTGTGTTACAGGCCCCTGAGCGTGTTTGTTACAAAACGGCGGCTCTGAGCCTGCCTCAGCCGACTTCGAGCCCGAGGAGGAGCTGTGGTTTTGGGGCGGGCTTACGGGGTCGGGAGGCCGGAATAGGTGTGCAGGCCACTGAACCAGAGGTTCCCTGAGTAGGTGACCAGGACGGCCAAGAAGCCGATCACGAGGAGGAGGGCGGCGGGTCGACCCTGCCAGCCGCGCTGGCTGCGAGCGTGTAGGTAGACGGCGTAGATCAGCCAGGTGGCGAGGGCGGCGGTCTCCTTCGGGTCCCAGCCCCAGAAACGGCTCCAGGCGATTGAGGCCCAGACCGAACCGAGAATCAGCATTCCAGCGAAGAGTGGGAAGCCAATGCTGACCGCCTGAAACGCGATTTGGTCGAGTCGCTTTGCGGATGGGAGCCAGCGGAAGCGATCCTCATCGCCCTGCATCAGATGCGCAACGCCCGCGGCAAAGGCAAAGGCGAAGATTCCGTAGCTCAACATGGCGAGTCCAACATGGATCGTCAATAAGAGCGGGTGCTGAAGTGCAGGGACTAGCTCCGTCACTTCGTTGGGGAGTGTGGCGGCGTAGGCGAGGAGTCCGAGTGCAAGGCCGATTGCAATGACGCCGAGTGCGCGCAGTCTCCCGCGGCGATCAAAGTAGATTGTGGCGGCGCAGATGCCGAACGCGAATGCGATGCTGAACTCGTAGAGGTTCCCCCATGGTCCGCGCCCGACGATCAGAGCGCGGAGAAGGAGCGACGCGCCAATTGCAAACGTTCCGACGGTGAGTAGAGCACCGCCTGCATCGCCTGCGAAACTGCGACGATCAGACTCTTCTGCCTCACCACCGCTCAGCGCCCGTCCGAGTGATCCGCTAATCGCAGTGGTTGACGCGAGTGAGGTGCTCAGCGGTGCGCGCAGCGCTCGATCATTTGATACGAGCAGTGCGAGGTGTGTGATGAGCAGTGCGAAGGCGGCAACCAGTGCGATACCGCCGACAACGGTGAGATAGAACGAGAGGGTCTCCACCCTTACGCGCGAGCCGCGCCGCCAGGTGGCGGGCCGGCGGGGCGTTCAATCTGGACGCGGGGGCGCACCCGAATCTCCATGCCGCAGGCGCTGCAGCTCGTCATCTCGGCGAGGCGCACGGCGCTGCAGCCGGGGCAGGCGAGGAGGAGGGGCTCACCCGTGATTGAGCGTGTCGCCCCCACTGGGTAGAGGGCCGCGGCGCGGGCGTCATACGGTCGACCAGCCGGGTAGAGCGGCCGCCCTTCAGCGTCACGCTGAGGGGGGGTCGGGGTGGCGTCGGCGTACGTAAGTTGTGCTCGGCGTTTGGTGAGTGCAACCAGGCCCCAGCCACCACCCGTGGCGAAGAACCAGAGGAGGACGAGGGGTGCAATGAAGAGCGGGAGGAGGACGATCAGCGCCCCCCAGTCTGGGGTGATGATGAGCGCGAGGAGTTTCAGCAGTTCATCAATCATGTGCTGATTCTAGCGTTCACGTGGTGGGCGCGCCGACGGGCCACGCTTCTTCGTTGCCCCACGCCCAGGCTGCCAGCGGCGCTCTTGCGGCCCCTCATCTTTCCCTGCCTCCCCCTCAAACGACTTGGCTGGACGTGCGCCACCCCGACCGAACCCTCCTGTTGCGCGGGTGGAGGTAGGGGTGATGGTGTTCCCAGTGATTCGATCGCGGAAGTATCGCGCGGTGATCGTGGATGCGCCGAGGCGGCGCGCGCGATCGCGTAGCTCGCGGTCATCGGTGACCACAATGATGCGGTCAGCACGACTCAACTCTGGACGACCCACCGCCTCAATGATTCGATCATCAGCGGAGCGCCCGCCGCCATCCCGAAAGACTTCGAGCTTGGCGTTCTGCGGGAGCGAGCGGTGGATCGCAGACTCATACGCGCGCAGTCGCACCTCATCCCAGCCGCCAACAAGGTTGTTGCCGTCTACCAAGACGCGCTCCGCTCGCGCGAGCAGCTTCCACTCCTGATCTACCATCTCATCATGCTCCTCTGCGTTGACCTTGACGGCGTCCTCTACCGCGGCAGTGAACCGATCCCCGGGGTCGGCGCACTTCTGACGAAGCGCGTTGCTGCGGGTGACCGCGTCGCCTACATCACCAACAACAGCTTCCTTCGTCAGGCTGAGTATCGCGCGCGGATTGAATCGTGTGGTGCACCCTTCGCGACCGCCTCGCTCCTGACGGCGGTTGGCCTCACCGCGGCGCGCTTTCGTGAAGCGGGCGTGCGGCGCGTCCTCGTCTATGGTGCGCCAGGCCTCGTGGATGAGCTGCGAGCGGCGGGCCTTGATGCGCGAGCCACTGCCGACATCCTTAATGAGGAGGCACTTGCTGCGTGGGGCGCAGAGGGGGTCTGCGTCGGGCTCCATCGCAGCGCCACGGAGCGGGAGCTCCTCCTCGCTGCAACCGCGCTCCGCGCGGGCGCACGCTTCATCACCCCAAACCGCGATGCCAGCTACCCCGACCCAGGTGAGCTGACGCCTGGGACAGGGGCCGCCGTCACGGCACTTGAGGCGGCGAGTGGTGTGCAGGCCGAGGTGGTGGGGAAGCCTGCGCCAGATCTGATCAGCACTGCGGCGCGTGAAGCGAACGTTGCGCTCGATCGTGTGGTGATGATCGGCGATTCGCTAGAAACAGATATTGCCGCCGCAGACGCCGCAGGTGTTCGCTCCGTCTTGATGTTGACCGGCGTCACCAGTTCTGATGATGTGGAACGTGCCGCCGCACTGGGTGGCAGCACGCGACCAACACGTGTCGCGCGGGATGCTGAAGAACTTGCGCGGATCTTGGCGGAGCTGCGAGCGGACTAAGTCGCGTTACGCGCCGCCGAGTGCAGTGAGCGCGATGTTCGTCCCGAAGGCGATGATCAAAAACTGACCAACCAGTCGGGTCGCGCTCACGGCGCGTTCTGGCAGCAGTCGCCCCGCCGCTGCACCGATCGCGCCGAGCAGCAGCTGCCACGAGAGGCTCGCCCCCGCAGCGCCAACGGTGAACGCTACGGCAAGCAGCGGATCACTCCCGATTCCGGGGAGCCCCACCGCGAGTGCAAGAAAGTAGAGCACCGTTGCGGGGTTCAACGCGGTGAGCACAATAAAGCGCAGATAGAGTTGCACCGCGCTCCCGCGGACGCGGGGATCGTTTGGGTTTGCAACTTCACCACGGCGCCCCCGCCAGAGCGCGTAGAGACCCCGCGCGCCGATCGAAATCAAGACGACCCCTGAGAGGACCTGAAGCGGGAGGAGGACGCTGGCGAGGACCTGACTGAGCACACCGCCAATAAAGAGGGCCGTCACGCAGTAGATCAGGTCCACGGTGGCGGCCCCCGCCCCTGCGGCGAAGCCGCGGCGAAGTCCCCCCGCCATCCCCGTCTCAATAATGAGCACGGCGATGACGCCAACGGGGACTGCGATCGCGTAGCCTGCGAAGATGCCAGCGAGGAGAGCGGCGTTCATCGCCGCATCATAGAGTTTGGGCGAGCAGGAGGAGGGGGTAGAAATGGCGCGAATCTTTCTCACGGGCGGGTCGGGCTTTGTTGGAAGTCACGTTCTCCCTGCACTCTTGGAGGCTGGCCATCAGGTCGTGGCGCTCGCGCGAACCCCGCGCGTTGCAGCGGCGATCTCGCAACGAAACGTGGCCCATGCGGCGCGCCTGACGACGCGCATCGGTGACGTCACGGATCCCGCAACGCTCCCCGCCGCCCTCGCTGGCTGCGACGCCGTCGTGCACCTTGTGGCGCTCCCGCGCGACTGGAAGAAGGGCGCAGACCTCTTGCGCGTCAATACGGCTGGGACTGAGGCGCTGATCGCAGCGGCATCCGCTGCTGGAGTCAAGCGCTTCGTGCATCTCGGCGCACTCGGCGTCCAGGATCGAGAGGAGCTTCACTACGCGAAGTCAAAGGCACGTGCAGAGCGCGCCGTCCGCGAGTCTTCGCTCGACTGGACAATCCTCAAGCCGAGCCTCATCTGGGGTGAGCGCGATGGTTTCTTCAATATCGTTGCAGCGCTTGTCAAGATTCCAGCACCCGCGGTTCCGGTCCCTGGGAACGGGAAGAGCCGCTTCCAGCCGGTCTGGGTTGGCGACGTCGCCCGTGCGGTCGTGCAGGTACTTGGCGATCCAAGAAGCGTTCGCCGCTCGTATGAACTCGGTGGCCCTCGCTACTGGACGTACACCGAGATCACCCAAGAGGTTGCCCGCGCACTCGGCAAGCGGCGCATCGTGATCCCAATGCCCGTCCCGCTGATCAGCCTTGTCGCGGGTGTGTCTGAAGCGATCCGGCTCCCATTCCCTGTCGCAACAGACCAGTTGCGACAGTTGGCACTAGATAACATCGGGGCAACGGACGCCGTTGAGCGCGAGCTCGGTTTCGTTCCGCGAGATATGGGGGGTCGGCTCAGCTACCTGCGCCGCAAGATCTCCCAGCAGTAGCGAGGGGGAATCTATGCGATTCAACGTCAGCGCAAGCGGATTCAGCGGAGCAACGGGGCGCGGCGGAGTGCTCGCAGCCCCGCTGATTAAAGAGAAGGGCCAGTCGGCACATTCCACAGAGATTGATCGCCGCAGTGGCGGCCAACTCACGGCGCTTCGTGCCGTTGGGGAGGGGAGCGCGACGCGCTTCCACTTCTCTTCGTCTCCAGCCGGAACCCTCCCCGCCGACCAGCTGCTCTTCGCCGGCCTCGGCAGCGCGGAGAGCCTCGACCGGCAGGCGATCGTTCGCTGGGCGGCGGCGGTCACGCGCAAACTCGCAGGGCGAAACATCCGTCGGCTTGTCATTGA
>Ga0207939_1000215_pt1 | contig 19334 bp, 39 predicted proteins | sample LakMenEpi02Jun12_FD_150663 | JGI IMG/M metagenome (GOLD analysis project Ga0207939, IMG submission 150663) | Freshwater microbial communities from Lake Mendota, WI - 02JUN2012 deep hole epilimnion (SPAdes) | ecosystem: Environmental > Aquatic > Freshwater > Lentic | place: Lake Mendota, Madison... | reverse complement strand
AATTGACCAAGACATCCGTGTTTTGCGTAAAGAGATTGACAGTAAGATTCAAAAAGCAATGGACAATCCATTGGCCAAGTAAAATGATACTAGACATTCCATCTATGTGTCAAGTAAAAAAGTGTGAGCGACCAGCTCAAGTGTATGCTGCTAAAACTATGAATAATAACGGCAAAAATACATATTTGAAAACCTGTTGTCGCCATAGTTACAAAGATTTGCTTAAATAAATAAAATAAAAAGGTGAAATGAATGAATGATAAAAAATTAGTTAAATTTCTAATTCTCTTGTTACTGTTGCCACTAACACTTGCATATTTTAGTGGCGATAAGTTTCGTTACCCATGCCAAGACCCAGCCAATTGGGACAAAGACATATGTAAGTTACCTCTATGCGATGTAACAAGAACTTGTCCTCAACATATTTTTAAGGGTCAAAATGATCCACGCTTAGGGCCTGATGGAAATAAACCGATTGCACAAAATACACCAACACCAATAACTGGAGCGAATTGCAAATGAACTTAAATATTTTTAATAAAGAAGAAAAACAACCTGAGAATTTTATGTATACCGAAGAGCAGTTAATGGCTCGTCTAAAGTTTTTTATTGGTATTTGTTTGGCACTTACATTGTTTGGTATCGTATTTGTGGTATTGTATTCATTAATCTTTGTTACACAACCGCTTAATGCTATTTCACCAATTGACCAAAAATTCTTTGAGTTGATTATACCTATTGCCACATTCTTAACAGGCACATTGTCTGGTATCATGTTGGCTGGTGGTGATAAAGATGCACAGAAGATGGCACTACAAGCTGCAACACGGCCTACAACAGTAAGTCCTGCACCAACAACACCATCTACGCCAAGTTTTAGTGGTGTAACAACGCCTGCTTTTGTTGCATCGGCACCTGCACCATCGCCATTTGCACCAGCAGTTACAACAGGATTTGGTGGTAAACCAGCACCATCACAACCACCGCATCCAGAACTATAAATGAAAGCATGGTTTCTCAGTTTATTAGCTGATGGCCATAATGGCAGTGTCAGTAGTAAGAGAGCAATAACACTGTTTGCTTTCTTACTTTGTGCTGCCTCTTTTATCGGTGAACTTTTTTGGAATACTAAAGTTACGTCACAAACTTTCGATTCTATGATGTATATCGTTATTGCAGGCCTAGGTTTTACCGCATCTGAAAAATTTACTAAAAAGGAAGAAAAATGAATTATTTACTAGCAATGATGATCGGCGTATTAGCACTAACAAGTGTTTGGGCTGCCGAGGAAAAAAAGGTTTGTGTTAAAGAGTTTGATAACAAAACTAAAAAAGAAAAGGAAGTTTGCAAGACGATCAAAGTGCATAAGAAACTAGAAGGCACAAAGATTCCTGAGAAGAAATAATGGCAATAGAAATAAAAGAAGTAGAATTGAAGGTTGACGTTGGTGTCCTGAAAACCCAAGTAGCAACATTAACTCAACTATGTGACAAAATGGATAAAGTTATCGAGAAACTTGTCGATAACCAGGATCGTATCGTCAACCAAATCTACAACGACATGAACGACCGAGAAAAAAGCACCAATTCGGATATAAAAGAGATTCACTCCAGAATTACCACAATTAGCCGTGAGCTATCTGATAAGGTAGAGCTGACTGAGCGTAGAATTATGGATGAAATAAAATCATTACGTGACCATATCACCGAACACAATAGAAAAGAGGATGATGAACTTAAAAAGTTATCCCAATGGAGATGGATGGTTGCCGGGGGTGTCGTTGTTTTTGCCTGGTTAGTGTCCAATGTTAACCTAGGATTCTTAGGCAAATTTTTTGGATAATTTGACATGAACATCAATGTGTGTTATAGTATGCAACTATGTTACACATTGACTCTAAATACATAAAACTAGTATCCGCTCGCCTTAGAAACTTTAAGCAAAAGGATGCAAATCTCTGGAATTTCTCTTGCCCAATTTGTGGCGATAGCCAAAAGAACAAATTAAAGGCAAGAGGATATGTCTATAAAAAAGGCAATGGTCTTTATTACCGATGCCATAACTGTGGGGTAGGAACAAATCTTGCGAATCTCATCAAACATGTCGACCCAGCTGTATATCGAGAATATACACTTGAAAAATATAAATCGGGACATACAGGAGAACGATATGCACCAGAAGCGTTTGATGTCCCGACGACAAGATTTGGAAAGATTGATCGAGCAAAGAGTTTCGATCATGCAGAATGGGTCGAAAAACTCCCAAGTGGACATTTTTGTCTAGAATATGTAACGAAGAGGAAAATTCCTTCTCGTTTTTACGATAGACTTTTATTCACCTCGACTTATAAGAAGTTTTGTGATAGCCTCATACCAAATCATGGCAAAAAAATTATTGACGATGCTCGTCTAATAATTCCCTTCTATGATGAACACAATGAACTTATTGCTGTTTCTGGCCGTGCATTAGAATCCTCAGAAGAAAAAATACGATACGTAACCTTACGTACCAATGATAGTAATCACAAACTTATCTTTGGTATGGAAAGATTGGACCTAAATCAACCCGTAAAAATTGTTGAAGGTCCTATAGATAGCTTATTCTTGAAAAATTGTGTTGCATCATGTGATTCTAATCTCTCTGTGACAGCAAAAAATATTTCATGTGAAAGAAAACTTTTAATCTTTGATAATGAGCCTAGAAATAAAGAAATCGTGAAATTGATGCAAGATGCAATCAATTTAGACCACAATGTAGTAATTTGGCCTGATAAAATTGCAGCTAAAGATATTAATGAGATGGTCATGAGTGGTATTTCACCGGACGAAATAGAAAATATTATAAGTAGTAACACCTTTAAAGGTCTTGAAGCACAAACTAAATTTATATTCTGGAAAAAATTATGAAAGTGTACTTGATTAGTTATTCGCAAATACCAAGAACATTAGGTGGTGGCATTGAAAAGGATTTACAAGAGTTAATATCTTTCTGTGCTAGAGTGTCAAACCCTAGCAATCAAATGAACACGGAAACAAGTGAGAAGTTAATTCGTTATTTGATTAAAAATCAGCACTGGTCGCCTCTGGAAATGGTGAGTATGTGTTTAGAAATTGAAACGACCCGTGACATTGCTCGACAGATATTGAGGCATCGATCTTTTTCTTTTCAGGAGTTTAGTCAACGCTATGCTGACCCAACTGCTGAATTGGATGATACATTTGTTTATCGTGAAGCAAGACTACAAGATACGAAGAATCGTCAGAACAGTATTGAAATAGATGATGATTATTTACAAGAAAGATGGGAAGAAGAACAAGCTTCGGTTCTTCTAAGGGTTAAACAAGCCTATAAATGGGCTATTGATAATGGTATCGCCAAAGAACAAGCCAGAGCAGTTTTACCTGAAGGCTTGACCAAATCACGTTTGTACATGAATGGAACCTTGCGTAGTTGGATCCACTACATACAACTCCGTTCCGCAAACGGCACACAGAAAGAACACATGGAAGTTGCACGTAAATGTGCAGAAGTAATCGCCAAAGTATTTCCTATGGCGAACGAATTTGTAGAAAATCAATAATAAAACTGGAGCAGAATTAATGGAAGATATCGTAAACGGAATTGTAGTAGATTATTCGAGAGATAGTTTATTCGATGAACTTGGAATTAAAAGATTAAAAGAGAGTTATATGAGAGAGACTGAAGTTTCTCCTCAAGAAAGGTTTGCATATGTTTCAAAAGCTTTTAGCTCTGATATTGAACACGCTCAACGCCTGTATAACTATAGTTCTAAGCATTGGCTTTCTTATTCTACTCCTATTCTTAGTTTTGGCCGCAGTAAGCGTGGTCTTCCTATCTCTTGTTTTCTCCCTTATCTTGATGATAGTGCGGAAGGTTTGGTCGATACTTTGTCGGAAGTAAACTGGTTATCAATGTTAGGAGGCGGCGTTGGAATTGGATTGGGTATTCGTTCTGCTGATGATAAGTCCGTTGGCATTATGCCTCACTTACGTACTTACGATGCTTCATCATTGGCCTACAGACAAGGCCGAACACGCCGTGGCTCTTATGCTACCTACCTTGACATATCTCATCCTGATATTCTTTTATTTTTGGAAATGAGAAAGCCCACGGGTGACCCCAATCTTCGTTGTTTGAATTTACATCACGGAATTAATATCACAGATAAATTCATGCAATTAATTCAAACTTGCATGGAAGATTCAAATGCTAATGATGATTGGGAACTGATTGATCCACATAACGATGAAGTTCGTGAAGTGGTTTCTGCTAAAGAACTATGGCAAAGAATTCTTGACATTCGTATGCAAACTGGCGAACCATACATTCATTTTATCGATACAAGTAATCGTATGATGCCAGAGTTTCAAAAGAAAAAAGGTCTGAGCATCAAGCAATCAAATCTGTGCAGTGAGATTATTTTACCTACAGATAAAGAGCGAACCGCAGTTTGCTGTCTTTCGTCTGTAAATTTGGAGTATTATGATGAGTGGAAAGATAATGAACTTTTTCTTCGGGACGTGGCCGAGATGCTGGATAATGTACTTCAGCACTTTATTGACAACGCTCCTGATTACATTTCTAGAGCCAGGTACTCTGCTCAGCAAGAGCGCAGCATCGGTGTGGGGGCTCTTGGTTTTCATGCTTATCTACAAAAACATAACATACCGTTTGAGTCGGCGTTAGCAACGGGTGTAAACAACAAGATGTTCAAAAATATCAGAGAGAAATTAAATGAAGCGAATGTTAAACTTGGCAGTGAACGAGGCGAAGCACCGGATGCTAAGGGCACCGGTTTACGCTTCAGCCATCTTATGGCCATTGCTCCTAATGCTTCTAGCAGCATTATCATGGGCAACACTAGCCCTTCTGTTGAGCCTTATCGTGCAAATGCCTATCGCCAAGATACTCTTTCTGGAGCACACTTAAACAAAAATAAATATCTTGATAAAATTATTCAGGAGAAATGTGATGCAGGCAAATCACTGGATTACCAAGAAGTCTGGTCAAGTATCATTGCAAACGATGGTTCCGTTCAGCATTTGGAATTCTTGGATGAATGGACAAAAAATGTGTTCAAAACTAGTATGGAGATTGACCAACGATGGGTTGTGGACCACGCCGCTAACAGACAAAGTTACATTGACCAGGCGCAATCCATTAACCTCTTTTTTAGACCTGATGTAAATATCAAATACCTACATGCCGTTCATTTTCAAGCTTGGAAACAAGGTCTTAAAACGCTTTACTATTGCCGCTCAGAGAAACTGGCGAAAGCGGATAAAGTTTCGAAAAGAATCGAAAGAAAAGTAATCGAAGAAATTGACCTGAAAGCCTTAGCAACCGAAGAAGTTTGTTTAGCCTGCGAAGGTTAAAATGCCCACCATTGCTCTATTTGTTCAACATCCTAGATGTTCAGTTCAATCGTGCAATGGTATAATCAAAGCACTTGGCTCAGATTACACCTATAAATTATTTACTAAACATGAAATCGAAAACGACTTTTTTAATTCTGTCGACCTCGTATGTTTTCCTGGCGGGGTCGGTGATGTTGATTCTTATGACACATATTTCAAGTCTCATGGGCGTCTTATCACCGACTACATCAAAAATGGTGGAAGATATCTTGGTATCTGTATGGGTGCCTATTGGGCTGGGCCTGATTATTTTAATCTTCTGTACGGAGCAAACGCCGTCCAATACATCAAACGACCGAATACTTGCACAAGGCGATCATACTCCAAAGCAATTGAATGTGACTGGAATGGCGTACCAGACAGATTCTTCTTTTATGATGGAACTGCATTTGTCGGAAATCCAGAATACTACGATGTTGTCGCCAGATACTCGAATGGTGATGCAGCAGCGATCATTCAAGGTAGAATAGGATTAATAGGTCCACATTTAGAAGCGGAAGAATTTTGGTACAACAAACCTTATCTACACAGACATTGGCATGAAGGCCGGCATCATGTTATGTTAAAAGAATTCGTGAACAAACTAATGGAAAAATAAATGGCACATTTAGTTGCAAACATACCACCAGTACACTGTTATATACGCAAAGAGTTTCTTTATGATTTTGAGAAAGGTCATGGAGATTATGAGCCTTGTATATGGGTGACACTTAAAAGCATCCGTGGTCAAGCATTTAGAATAGAGGCATACTTACCAAACTATGGCGCAATTTATGACAAACTACCTCTCCATGCGTTTGTATCACGCTCAGAGAATCTTGACCCTAAGAAGTTTTTACCTCTAGATACGTTACAGATTTGGGATTGTTTCAGTTATGACTTTACTGTAATACAAAAAGCCTTTCTGAGAAATCTAACAGCAAAGTTTTATGCTAAAGATAAACAGTTCTATCAAGGCAATTACTTGTTTACGGTAGACCATTCAGCGCCAGATTTGAATATTATTGATACAAGTTATGCTGAATGGCCAGAAGATCATAAAAGTTTCAATTTCATTGAACTAGATAACGGTCAATTTGCTGCACAGCCAAATAATCGTTGCCTGTTTTTAGATGCAGCAAGTAATCCTAAACAATTGAAGTTTCCAGACTTTAAAGTTTGCACAAAGAAATATGTTGTAGAACAAAATCCAAAATGGGCATTAGGCGACACAAATACCGTCATGTATGAGGAATGATATGAAAAAAATTATTAGATTCACCGCAGACTGGTGCGGACCTTGTAAAAGTATGGCCGCAAACTTAGGCCAAACCGATACAAGTGGCGTATCGATTGAAGTGATTGATATCGATAAAAATCCAGATATTGCCATGGAATACGGAATAAGAAATATTCCCACTTTAGTAATGGTAGATGAATCAAACAATGTAATTAAAAGAAAAACTGGTGTAATGACACCAACACAAATAAAGGAATGGATAAACGGAGATGACTAAAAAAACCGCTAGCAAACTAACAGATGAAAGATCATCGTATAAACCTTTTCACTATCCTTGGGCCTATGAATCTTGGTTGAAACATGAACAAAGTCACTGGCTTCACACGGAAGTTCCTATGGCTGAAGATGTAAAAGATTGGAAAAATAAATTAACGACAGAAGAAAAACAATTTCTTACTCATATTTTCCGTTTCTTTACACAAGGTGATATCGATGTTGCTGGTGGTTATGTCAAAAACTATTTACCATATTTTCCACAACCAGAAGTTCGTATGATGCTTCTAGGCTTTGCTGCTCGTGAAGCATTACACATTGCTGCTTACTCACACCTTATTGAAACATTGGGTCTGCCTGATGCAATGTATAATCAATTCTTAGAATATCAGGCGATGAGAGACAAACATGATTACGTACTTGATCTTAGCGCACAGAATGGCGATGTTGCTTCTACTGCTACTCATATTGCAGTATTCTCTGCTTTCACCGAAGGGATGCAATTATTCAGTTCCTTTATCATGTTACTTAACTTCCCTAGGCATGGGAAAATGAAAGGTATGGGCCAAATTGTTACTTGGTCTATCGTTGATGAAACACAGCATGCTGAATCAATGATTAAATTATTCAGAACCTACATAGAGGAAAATAAAGAAATTTGGAACGATGAATTAAAATCTAGAATTTATACCATTGCTGAGAAAATGGTTGAACTTGAAGATAAATTCATCGATTTAGCATTCCAAATGGGTTCTATGGAGAATCTAGATGCAGAAGATGTTAAGCGTTATATTCGCTATATTGCTGACCGCCGTCTTATTTCTCTTGGTCTTAAAGGGATTTTCAAGGTAAAGAAAAATCCTTTACCGTGGGTTGAGGAGATGATTAATGCTCCAACTCATACGAATTTCTTTGAGAACAGAGCTACAGATTATGCCAAAGGTGCATTGACTGGTAATTGGGAAGAAGTTTGGGGTAAAGCAGCGTAATACTAAATATAAAGTCTGATTATCTTCGATGGTCGGACTATTAAAAAAAATTCCAAATTGTGACGGTTCCGTTACACTAGAATAATTTTAGTAGTCTAACCATAGGAGATAACATGAAGAAGTTTTTAGCATCTATTCTATTAGCAGTATCTTCAGTCGTATCAGCAGCAGAATTCACTGGCGCTGGTGCGACTTTTCCATTTCCAATCTATGCAAAGTGGGCTGAAGCATATAAAGCACAAACTGGCATTGGTCTAAATTATCAATCAATTGGTAGTGGCGGTGGTATTCGTCAAATCAAGGCAAAAACAGTTGACTTTGGTGCAAGTGATATGCCACTCAAGAAAGAAGAATTGGATAAAGAAGGTCTTGTTCAATTTCCAGCAATCATTGGTGGTGTTGTACCAGTATTCAATCTTGATGGTATTGCTCCAGGACAATTGAAACTGACACCAGAAATTATTGCAAACATTCATCTTGGTAAGATTACAAAGTGGAATGACAAAGCACTTACTGATTTGAATCCTGGTTTGAATCTTCCTGCCATGAACATCACTGTAGTTCATCGTGCAGATGGTTCGGGTACTACATTCATCTGGACAAATTTCTTGGGCAAAGCAAATGCTGAGTTTGCGAAAACTGTTGGTGAAGGCACAGCAGTAAAATGGCCAACTGGTGTAGGCGGCAAAGGTAATGAAGGCGTTGCAGCCAATGTTCAACGTGTCAAAGGTGCATTTGGTTATGTTGAGTATGCATATGCTAAAAAGAATAAAATTGCATTTGCTTCGTTGAAGAATCGTGATGGTGTTTTTGTATTGCCTGATGATTCCACATTCAAAGCAGCAGCAACAAACGCCGATTGGAACAATGCACCAGGAATGTATTTGTTGCTTACATGGCAGACAGGTAAAGATGCATGGCCAGCAACAGGTGCAAGTTTTATTCTGATGCACAAACAACAAGCAGATACATTAACAGGTCGTGCAGTTCTCAAATTCTTTGACTGGTCATACAAGAATGGTGGCCAAATGTCAACAGAATTGGAATATGTTCATATGCCTGCCGATGTAATCAAGTTAGTACAAGAAAATTGGAAGAAAGACTTCCGTGGACCAGATAACAACCCAATTTGGAAATAAGGATATATCGTGAAATTATTAAAAAAACTTTCTATTGTAGTTGCTTTAGCAGCAGTGATTCCAGCATATGCTGATGAGTATAAAGACACACTGAATATTCTGAGAGAGAAGAATGTAATCACTCAACAAGAATATGAAGATAAACTCAAAGCATATGAAGAAAAAGAAGAAAACAAAAAGTTTGCTGAAAGAAGAATCGACAAAGACGTTAGCGATTCAGTCAAGTATAGACAAGCAAGAGCAAACGATGGAGCAGTCACAGAAAACGGACTTGGACTCAAATCCAAAGATGGTAACACGACTGCCCAATTTACAGGTCGATTACATATGGACTATCGACACTACACACCAGATTACGGTGTCGGTCAAACCACGGATTCGTATCAGAACCTAGCAGAAGTTCGCCGTGCTAGATTTGGTGTGCGTGGTCAGTTCAATAAAGACTTCAAGTATCAATTGCTTGCAAACTTTGGTAATGATGTTGGTGCTTCATCAAGTTCGAGTACAATGGATGAGATGTGGGTAAACTATGCCGCTAATCCTGAAATGCAATTTCAGTTTGGACTATTCAAAATGCCATTCAGTCTTGAACAAATGACCAGTTCAAACAATATTGATTTCATGGAGCGTAGTTTGATTGGGCAGAATGACAGTGAATTGATTCCTGCAAAAGAAACTGGCTTTATGTTGCATGGTGTTCCTGTGTCGGGTCTAACTTATCAATTGGCAGTTAGCCGTGGTCGTGGTAACAAAGATGCTATCAATGATAACTTTGATTACATTGGTCGTGTTACCACCAATCTAGCTGAACTTGCTGGTAATAAAGAAGTTGTTGCTCACTTGGGTGCGGCTTATAGCATTGGTACAATCAAGAGTGGTGTAACGCCATCAAGTGGTCGCACTGAAGCAAGGACACAGAGCAGTTGGTTTGTTGGTCCTGCATTGAGTGGTTCTACTGAAAGAACACGTGCAGGTCTTGAAGCAGCATTGGCATACAAAGGTGCAAAAGTACAAGGTGAATACTTTGATTTTACATATGATCCTACGACAGGTAATGACCAAAAAATCAAAGGTTACTATGTACAAGCACTTTATAATATTACAGGTGAAAATCATGCCTACAAAGATGGTGCGTTCAACTGGATCAAACCAAATAATCCTGTAGGTAAAGGTGGCAACGGTGCATGGCAAATTGGAGTTCGTGCCAGTGAGTTTGATGCCAGCAATATCACAGTTGTAGCTGGTAAAACAAATCGTGCAGTTGCTATGACATATGGATTGACATGGTTTGTAAACGACAATCTTAGATTCATGATAAATTATGTTGACACTAAATTTGATGCACTAGTCGGTAGTTCAGGCGCACGTGTAAATGGCGACAAAGCAGTATTGTTTAGAAGTCAACTAAGTTTCTAAGTAACCCTTAAAAATCGGTCACAATAATCAGGTGACTCTGGAGCCCGTAACCAGAACCCTTATGGACAAAACATATCGCAGTATCTTTATTTCAGACGTTCACCTTGGCACAAAAGATTGCAAGGCTGAAGCTCTTAATAATTTTCTCAAACACAATACTTGTGATACATTGTATCTCGTTGGTGATATCATTGATGGTTGGAAAATAAAACAAAACAAGTGGCGTTGGAAACAAAGCCACACAAATGTCGTTCGTCGTGTTTTAGGTCATGCTAAAAAGGGAACACGTGTAGTATACGTTTTAGGTAATCATGACGAATTTCTCCGACCATTTCTTCAATACAATCTAAGTTTTGGTATGTTAGAAATGGTTAATCAATGTGAGCATATCGGTGCTGATGGTAAACATTATTTGGTGATTCATGGAGATTTGTTTGATGGTATCACAAGATTAGCACCATGGCTATCATTTTTAGGAGACAGAGCGTATGATTGCATCTTATCAGTTAATAATAAATTTAATTGGATCTTACATAGAATTGGTATTGGTTATTTTAGCCTTAGTCGTTTTCTCAAGCACAGGGTAAAAAAAGCCGTAGATTTTATCTTTCAATTTGAAAAAAATCTAGCAGGTTATTGCAAGAAAAAAGGATACGATGGCGTGATCTGTGGTCACATACATCATGCAGAAATTAAAGAAATAGATGGTGTAACTTATATGAATGATGGTGATTGGGTTGAATCGTTGACAGCATTAGTTGAGCATCATGATGGTCGATGGGAAATAGTAACATGGACACAGGAGAGCGACAATGTGGTTGATGATATTGATAGCGGTGCACCTAAACGATCCAAAGGACATACCAGGAAAAATAACTCTGGAATATCCTGATCAAATTACCTGCGAGAAAAGTTTACAAAGCATGAATTACTGGTTGAAGTTTGATTCATTCAAAATAGAAGGAAAGTGTGTGAAAAAATGATAGGACTTAGCGATAAAATCACGATTGTAATACCCTGCAAGAATGAAGAAGAGTATATCCCTCATTTACTCACATCACTCAAACTACAAAAAATCGGCAAAACTAGAATCATTATTGCCGATTGTTCTACAGACAATACCCGACAAGTTATAAAAGATAATAGTGAATCTTTGAATATCGAAATCATTGAGGGTGGTCCCGTATCAATTGCTAGAAATAATGGTGCTAAATTAGTTACCACTCCTTATATTTTGTTTATAGATGCCGACGTTCGTTTTCAAGATAAGTATGTGATTCGAGATGCTGTTGATGAATTAGAATTCAACGATTTGGATTTGGTTGGTGCTAAAATATACTGTTATGATAAGGACTTGAGAGCAAGTTTTGGATTTATGATGTTTAACTTTATAAACAATATTCTCAAAAGATATAGTCCATTTGCCGTAGGTGCATTTATGCTAACACGAAGAGATAAGTTTGAAGAATATGGTGGTTTTCCTGAGAACTATACCACCTCAGAAGATTTCTTTCTCTCAAGAATGTACAGTCCCGAAAAGTTCGAGATTATCAACCACTACTTTGGACAAGATTCCCGCAGATTCAAAAAGATGGGTTACTTTGGCATGGCAGCATATCTCATCAAAAACTTCATAAATCGTAATAACAAAGAATACTGGGATAGATTAGACGGGACCAAATACTGGAACTAGTCTAAATAGATGTTTACGCCTAACATAGGGGGGGCATTATGAAACATCTATTTTCTTTTATCATGGCATTATTCCTCATCTCTTCCTCTTATGCCAGCCAGAAAGAATACACGCTGAATATTACCAAAGATGATGTAATTATTCATAATCAAAACGACTGGCATTTCGTAGTCAAGTCCGATGACTATGATATATACATTGAGAAAGGTATGCTAGGCACAAAAGGTGAAGTGGTTAGTTTTCATGCTTTTGTCCCATATCACGTTCCAGAGAAAATGTACGGCACAGATGTTCCTGTGAAAGCATTATATGTTTACGGTTCACTACACTGCGGTAAACAAAAATTGATGTTGCTCATGGACATGTATGTTGATGAGACTAATAAAATAATTTTTAGGAATACCTACGAAGTCAATACACATGTTGTTCCTCTGAATGTGCCAAATACCACACGTTTCGACATACTCAATTTGGTGTGTAAAGAATCTGTATAATAACTCGAAAGGAATTAAAATGAATGTAAAAAAATATTATATCATGCTTGCCGCTATGGCAGCATTTTTGATGTATTTTCCTTTGGTCAATATGGCCTTGGCTAAAACACCACAAGGTGTCATGTATGATGCTCAAATTCTCCGTGTAAGTGATGGTGACACGGTAGTTGTTTCTGCACCATTTTTACCACCACCATTAAAACAAGAGCTTGCTGTTCGTGTATATGGTGTTGATACTCCAGAAAAAGGCCATCGTGCTCAGTGCCCACAAGAAAATGAAAGAGGGCTACTCGCATCTAAATTTACCACTAATGCTGTCGCTAAATCAACTAAAAGACAATTCGTTCTATATGGTTGGGACAAGTTTGGTGGTCGGGTTTTAGGAGATATTATTCTAGATGGCCAAAGTCTACGAGCCATGTTGATTCAAAATGGTTTCGCTCGTGAATACTATGGTGAAGCAAAGCAGTCATGGTGTAACTAATGGCTACCATACACCATTTATGTGATGAATGTGGATCAGAATTTACAATTAAATACAATGAAGATGTATGCGAAAGTGATCCAATTCATTGTCCGTTTTGCAGCGCCTACATATTAGAATCCGAAGAATATGATGATGAAGATGATTAATTATGACATGGTATTATGACGGTGTGCCGTTTGAAGAAAGCGGCACACATTTTGGTTTTGTTTATTTGATAGAAAACCTTATCACAGGTAGAAAATATATTGGACGCAAATACTTTAGTAAAGCTGGCACAAAGCAGGTCAACGGCAAGAAAAGAAAAATACGAAAAGTTTCTGACTGGGAAACCTATTGGGGTTCCAACGAAACACTCAAAAGAGAAGTGGCCGAACTAGGCGAACATAACTTCCGCAGAACAATTCTCCACCTCTGTAAAACCAAATCTGAATGCTCTTATTTTGAATTAAGAGAACAAATGGACCGAAGGGTTCTAGAATCTGATATGTGGTACAATGATTGGGTCTCGGCGAAGATAAGAAAAGATCACCTAAAAACTATTGTGCAAAGCAACAAAACTACTAAATAGAAGGACAGTGCCTAATGGGGCTGTCTAACCTACAGGAGAAAATTATGTTTCAAGATATGTACAAAAACTACCTTATGACACCAGATGCTTTCATCGATGTCCTACAAAACACGAAGAAAAACATTTCAAATGAAATCTTCACCGATAAAACTCTAAGCAAAATTGCTTCAGACTTCATCGATGCACAAACCACTTTTGCAAAATCAATGGTTAAAATCAATACTACCTTAGCAAAACATGCTATCGAAAGTGTTTCACCAAAATCCAATTAATCATACATATGCCTTGGAGGGATCTGAGGCATATGAAAAAACCAATATCAAAAGCCGTGTCTAAAGAATATTTAAATGCGGCATCAAAAATTCAATCGTGGAATCCAATCGAAAGAAATGGTTGGCTTGTAAAGTTTTCCATATTCAATAACGACCACATTTTAATATTCTTTGTTTCAACCTATACTGGGCAAACAATTATACGCCAATTTGAATCTGAAATAGAGGCCATCAATTTCATTAATCATGTTGTAGAATTGAACCCACAATATGCTCAGCACATATAATCCATTTCAGCCAATTATAGATAATTTTAAAAATTATCCCAATAAAGTGGAAAAAGAGTTTCAGCTGAACACCCTGTACTATAAAGAAACAAAAGAGCCTTTTATCAAAGGCATTTTGGGCCATCAGATATATAAGCCAAACAATTAAAGGAGTTTATTATGCGAGTGGGATTTACTTGTTCATGTTTTGATTTACTTCATGCCGGCCATGTTCTAATGCTCAAAGAAGCAAAAGACCAATGTGATTATCTTATTGTGGGATTACAAACCGATCCAACAATAGATAGAACAACCAAAAATAAACCAATTCAAAGTGTGACCGAAAGGTTCATTCAATTATCTGCCGTAAAATATGTTGATGAAATTGTGGTTTACGAGTCAGAGGACGATTTACTCCAAATACTCAAAGCCTATAATATAGATGTTAGAATTATCGGCGAAGAGTACAAAGATAAGTTTTTCACGGGTAATGATTTGCCAATGGAAATACACTTCAATAAAAGAACCCACAAGTTTTCATCTACCGAATTGAGAAACAGGATCGTGAGTGCATATGAGACTGAGATTTACAAAAAATGAATTAAAAGATGCTAAACTACTAGCGGAAGAACTATCCACTTATGGACACCCTGAACCATTGTGTGAGCGGGCGGCAATATTAATAATGAAAATGGTAGAAGAATTAGAAAAAGAAAATTATGAACAAGTTTGATTGGTTTTTATGCGGCTTCATTGCCGCATATTTGATTTTGGCTATAGTAAAATTAAACATTATTGGAAACATTATGCAAATGTTTAAGGATTGGTGATGAGTGAATTGAAAAGTGTAGATGTTTTGATTGATGATGTAAAGAAAGATTATCCTCCAGTGGTTGACCATGCCTCAGTGATGCGTTGGAATTCTGGTGTTGGCAACAGTGTACGTGGTGTCGGCAGTATTAATGGCAATGTGACAAATGCTTCACTTGATTTAATCAAAGGCCAAATGGTCACGGCTCAAATGTCTATTGATGCCAATGAAGCCATACAAATGGATGACATTGAACTGAAAAATCGATTGATTACAAAATTAGTAAGAGAATTGATGAATGGCCATTATATTGAATTCACCAAACAGCAAGATTACGCTAGTATGGAAACAACCATTCGTGCTAGAATATTTGTAACACCCGATGAGCAAGTGCGGTTGCTTCGAATGAATCAAAAGGGCTGATAATGAGCGATACTGAATTCAAAGATATGGTCTTTGATATTGATGAGGCCTTGGCCACAATTGCAATGAAATATGAAATGCACCCATTGACCATGTCAGCCTACGTTTTAGCCCGCCTTGTTGTGGCAAATGAGTTTGTTGGTAGCCAAAAAGAATTTTCATTGGTTCTCGATAAAGCAAAAGATACGATACAAAAAAACGCTCAGCCACTACACTAAAAGGTTAAATAATAGGTATGAATAACCTATTAAAGTTTTTACCCCAGATACTAGAATCATTACCAATGGTTGCAAAGTATCTGAAATACCTTCCAATCTTAATGGTTCTGGCGGTCATAGGCTATGCTGTATACTATTTCGCCACCTCTTACCGTGATCCATATAAATGTGTAGATAATGAGGTTTACCAGCAAATAAGAATTGATTCTGGCGTTTATGTTTTCAAGGGTGGTTATTGTGTCGATGAAAAGATACAGATTGGATCACCTAAGGAAAAATAATGTCCGATGATAACGAAGATGTAAAGTCACAGCTAAGTAAATACAAACCTAAGAAAAAAAAGATGGCCGTTCCAAAAGAGTTTTTGGAGGGTGCCAATAGTTATGATGATAAACTAAACTTGGTCAAGATACTAAGTGAGCGTGAAAAGAATCGAGTGGTGTTAATTGTTCGATCAATGCTCAAAGATGCCGTAAAAAAGAAGGATAGAGTATGATGCACATTAATTTTTTGTTCTGGTGGGCAACCATGACCTTTGCCATATCAAGAGGTGATATACTTGGCATTTGCCTCGCTGGCTTTGGTTTTATGTTTATAATGGTTCTAATTGAGGAATATGAATATGTTCGAGATGAGACTACTAGCAAAATCAGACGGGAAGGCAGTCTTGCAGTACCGAGTAAAAGAAGATCCAGATCCGGTGAACAACGGCCTCTATTTTAAACACCTAGTTTGGTCAGAGTGGAAAAATGTACCCGTTTGCCATGAGGACAAACAATGACCTGGGCTCTAGTTTTTTGGCTCAGTGTGCCAACCAATTTTGTCATACACACCAATTTCTCTACTGAAAAAGAATGTATCGCCGAACAGGAGAAATGGACCAAACGATTTAATCATGTGAAATCACAATTAATTGCTGAATGTAGAAAATATGAATGAATACAAGTGGGAACGATTTGGCGAAAAACACTATTATCATAATGTAGCCACAGGCAGAATCGTAGGTGCCGTAAGCAAGATAGCACTCCAAGAAGTATGGATATCCCTAGTCTACATTGGCGAATACAGTTTTACCGTTCAAGATGAAAAACACCTAGGGCAATACATTTCACTTGATTTTGCCAAAGAAGCCACACAAAGATTTTGGGACATTCAGAATAGGACATTGTTAGAATGAACGAACAAATTAAAGCTCTGATGATTAAACATGGCCTCCACCAATATATCAGTGAGGATTGCCAACACCGTATGGAAATGCTGGCCGAGTTACTCATCCAAGAATGTATAAACTGCTGTGGTGCTCAGGCCGATAAAAAGAATATACGCCAACGATTTGGATTACCTATAGAGAGCAATATAAAGTATCCAAGTGTAGAACCACAAGGACACCATACACAATATGGCCGAAGGTATGATAAACCTAGTGTGTGAAATAGTGGAGAAAAGTGGTAAAAAGTGGTAGTAACCGAATGGGAGTATAAGATTGCCAGGAGTGTATAGGGAGAAGGATTGTCCGGCCTGCGGTGGAAAACACCGGAAAAAGGGCTTATATTGCTCCCAGGCATGCTCAAATACCTCCAGGACTTATACCAACGAAACAAAAAACAAAATCTCCAGAGGACTCAGAGAATACTATAAAACACCCGAAGGTATTGCCCTGGCCACTGTGAATAATCGCCGAGTAAATGCCGATAAGCGAGGCGAAGAGCCACCAGTAACAATAGACCAATTCGCCGTCGATATACCCGAATTACCTCCCGACCTATACGATTATACTAATTACGATAAGGCCGAGGACTGGTGATCCACCCTCCCTCTTCCGCCCTCCATTCTATACTAAAACCCAAGGCCTGTCTGTAGTTTTTATACAACAGCGGGCCTTGACTTTTACCGCATTTTCTGTATAATGGAACCATAGAAAATTATCAGGAGGACAAGATGTTTACAAAAGAACAACTAGAGGCGGCTTACAAAGATTTTAAGAATGTGGCTGTTATCGAACCTGCAAAACCTCGCAAGGGAGAGAAAACTTTCAATCTTGATAAGGCTCTCTATAATCGGCCTGAACGGCGTGGTACTGTGCGAGGTCGAGGTTATGTAAGCCCTGGTGAGCGAACCACATAACGCTTGACATTCCTGCCTATTTGTGTATAATTGGTTTTGTGATGAATTGATGAGGAGTTAATAAAATGTTTACTTTTGCTTGTGCTTCTGTTGAGGGTCTGACCCTTGCTCAAAAACGTGAAACTGTCAAGGCTCTCCGTGAGTCCATTAAGGCTGATATGGCTAATCGAAAATTGTCGAAGGCTCTAACGAAGGAGCTAAAGGCTAAGGCTCGAGTGGAGAAAGCGGCTGCTCGTGAGGTCAAAAAAGCAGAGCGAATCGCTAAGATGGAAGCGAAACTTGCGGCTCTAAAGGCACCGAAGGTTGGTGCTGCGGCTCGAAAGGCTGCACGTAAGGCAGGTCCTGTTACTGTGATGGCCCTGGGAGCCTAATATGAAACTGCTAATCACTACTCAAATTTGGGAGAATTACGCCTGGCGGGAAGATGGCACCATTGGTACTGGAGCTGATGCGTACTGGAAACCAAAGGGCGGTGGTGATTATGTGGTAAAGAATTTTAAGGACTTCGATAAGACCACAGGGGTTGTCGTGGCGCTCCGTAGTCAGATTGAAATTGATAACGATTACTTCCGTGAGCATATCCTTGACTGGGAGGTGGTGCCTGATGATTACTTGACCGAGTTTGAGCGATCCCAGCTAGAATTCGATGGCCAGATCCTGTACCCTGCTCGGGAGTTATCACTTTCATAACAAAAAATATCGCTTGACAAAACCCTCCCTTTCTGCCATAATGGCACCGTGATGAGATGATTTGGAGATTGAGATGATTGCGATTTTGATACTATTTGCGGGTTTGATAATCTGGGGCTACCTGGCTCACGGTTCTGTTACTACTTTGGGGTGATATGATGGAAACAATTGATATTATTTTCAGTGCCCTGGCCATTCTAAGTGGCCTTTACATTGTGTATGATGCTTATCTGGATAGGAGTGTATAATGTACGATAACCTTATGAGCGAAGTGAACTCCATGAAAGATTCCTGGGGCTATGATACCTTAGGTGCCTTAGAGTTTATTTTGGATAACATCGATGAGTACCCCTCTGTGGTTCGGGCTGAACTTCGCCGTTTTATGTCAGATGGAGCCCGTATGTTTGCCTCACCTACACCTTGACAGGAGATACAATGGTGGTGTCCAGTTTCGATGAGATTAACCAAGAGCTCCAGGAGCTAGCTCAGGAAGCTATTGATGCCATGGTGGAGGCTCAGTATGATGCCATGCTCGAGGAGATGTATGGCTCCGATCCAAGATGGCATGGACCTGACCGTGATGATGATGGACTTTGGTATTGGGAGAATGAATGGGAAAGCTAAAAGATAAGCTAATAATGGCTCAGGAGATGCTCGAAGATGGCTATAGTATAGATGAGGTGGCCGCCTTTACTGAGCTACCCTATGATTGGATTGCAAGTGAGTGGGAGTCCATATATGGCCCAATAGAGGTGGGGTAAAAAGCGCCAGGAACAGTTGGAAGGAGTCCTCTAAAGCAGGTCTACTTTTGTTT
>Ga0207939_1000214_pt1 | contig 19387 bp, 16 predicted proteins | sample LakMenEpi02Jun12_FD_150663 | JGI IMG/M metagenome (GOLD analysis project Ga0207939, IMG submission 150663) | Freshwater microbial communities from Lake Mendota, WI - 02JUN2012 deep hole epilimnion (SPAdes) | ecosystem: Environmental > Aquatic > Freshwater > Lentic | place: Lake Mendota, Madison... | reverse complement strand
GAATCCCGACCGCCTCAGCGGCAGGGGTTTCGCGGGCAACCGTGACGACAAGTTGGGAATGTTTCATGTTCGCAAGGCTAGTTGGCAGTGGTCGATGCGGTTCGTCCGCAACACCGCCGACTGCGGCTAATCGGCAACGCTACGAACTGGCAACGACTCGCCTTCTTGCCAGCGGGCCAAGGTCCACAGCAAGTCGCTCAGGCGGTTGAGGTACGGACCTGCCTGTGACGGTGGTGGCGCTGCAGAAAGTGCGTGACGTTCCGCGCGGCGAGCCACGGTTCGGGCCACGTCCAAGAGTGCTGCGATCTTGTTCTGCCCCGGTACGACGAATTCCGACGGTGGGGTGAACTTCTCGTCGAGTGAATCGATCATGGTCTCCAACTTCACCACCATGTCGGCGGTCACGCGTGACTTGCCATCGGTGAGTTTGTGACGATTCTCGGGAAGAGTTGCCAGCTCCGCCATCAACACCCACAGGTCACGCATGATGTGTACGAGCACATCGTTCAACTCGTTCTCGCGACCCAGTTCTGCACGTACCAGACCGAGCACCGCCTGGGCCTCATCCACTGCACCGTACGCACGGGGCAATGCCGAGTCCTTCTTCACACGACCGCCGTAGAACAGTCCGGTGGTGCCGTCGTCACCACCGCGGGTGTACACCTTTTCACGAGTCATGAGCAAGTCACGCTACTTGTCTTAGCCTTACCCTGACGATGCGAGCCACCAAAAGACCGGGCTATCTGGAGACCATCAACGAACGCGTGGTGGTGTTCGATGGTGCTTTTGGCACCTACGTGCAGGACGAGAACCTCACCGCCGATGATTTTGGTGGCCAACACCTCGAGGGGTGCAACGAATTGCTCGCAGTCACTCGCCCCGATCTCATCGCCAGGATGCACGAAGACTTCCTCAAGGTGGGTGTCGACGCCCTGGAAACTGCAACCTTCGGATCGTTTTCCACGGTGCTCACCGAGTACGGCATCGCCGATCGGGCACACGAGATAACGCTGGCGGCTGCGCGAATCGCCCGCGATGTCGCCAACTCATTCGAAGGTGACGGACGACCTCGCTTCGTGGCCGGCAGCATCGGACCCGGCACCAAGTTGCCCAGCCTCGGACACATCTCGTTCGTGGAACTTCGCAACACCTACGAAGAGCACGCACGGGCACTCATCGAGGGCGGTGTGGATCTCCTCCTCATCGAAACGTGCATGGATCTGTTGCAGATCAAGTCCGCAATGCAGGGTGGTCGCCGTGCCATGAAGGCTCTCGGGCGCGAGGTTCCGATCCAGGTACAAGTCACCATGGAAACCACCGGTCGCATGTTGGTCGGCACCGAAATTGGCGCTGCTCTCACCGCTCTGCTGGCGATGAAGCCCGACGTCATCGGCATCAATTGCGCAACCGGTCCTGCAGAAATGCAGGAACATCTGCGCCACCTCTCGCAGCACTCTCCGATCCCAATCAGTGTGTTGCCGAATGCCGGATTGCCCAGCGTGGTGGACGGACGAACGCACTACGACCTCACGCCGGCACAGCTCGCCGACTTTCACCGCCACCATGTGCAAGATCTCGGGATCCGCGTCGTGGGCGGCTGTTGCGGAACCACACCGGAGCACTTGCGTCAGGTGGTGGAAGCCGTTCGCAACATCACACCGGCTCGTCGCTCGCCGATACAAGAGCCGAGCGTGACCTCCCTCTATTCTCCCGTCACGCTCAAACAGGACAACAGCGTGCTGTACATCGGTGAGCGGACCAACGCCAATGGCTCGCGGGCCTTCCGCGATGCAATGCTGGCCGGCGATTGGGACACCTGCACCAAGATGGCCAACGAACAAATTCGTGAAGGCGCACACGTGCTCGACGTCTGCGTGGATTACGTCGGTCGCGATGGCACCACCGACATGGCCGAGATCGCCGGTCGCTTTGCCAGCCAAGCCAGCGTGCCCCTCGTCATCGACTCGACCGAACCACAGGTCATGGAGGCGGCCCTGCAGTTGGCAGGCGGTCGTTGCATCCTGAACAGCGCCAACTTGGAGGATGGCGAAGATCCCGGTCGACGCATGGACCGCATCTTTTCGCTCGCACGCGACTACGGCGCTGCAGTCATCTGTTTGCTCATCGACGAGCGTGGTCAGGCTCGCGACGTGGAGTGGAAGATGCAGATCGCCCACCGACTCCACAAGATCGCCACCGAGCGCTACGGTCTCTCGGCGAGCGACCTCATCTTTGATCCACTCACATTCCCGCTCACCACCGGCGACGCCGATCTGCGTCGCGACGGAATCGAGAGCATCGAAGGCATACGTCGCATCAAGCAGGAGATTCCCGGAGCCCTCACGGTGATGGGGCTCTCCAACGTGAGTTTCGGCATCAATCCTGCTGCGCGCCAGGTGCTCAACAGCGTGTTTCTCGACGAATGCGTCAAAGCCGGCTTGGATGCCGCAATCGTGCATGCCAGCAAGATCCTTCCTCTCGCCCGCATCAAGCCCGAGCACGTCACGTTGTGTCGCGACATCATCTTCGACAAGACCACCGATGACTACAACCCGCTACAGCTTCTCCTCACCGCATTCGAAGGCGTGAAGTCCACCAAGCAGGAGAAGCCCGACCGCAGCGGTTGGCCGGTGCGCCAGCGACTTCGCCAGCGCATCATCGATGGCGACCGCGAAGGACTCACGGCAGAACTCGATGAGGCACTCGGCGAGGGTTTGAAAGCGCTCGAGATCGTCAATGACGTGCTGCTCGACGGCATGCGCGAGGTGGGCGAACTGTTCGGTTCGGGACAAATGCAGTTGCCGTTCGTCCTCCAGAGCGCCGAGACCATGAAGATGGCGGTCGGTCACCTCGAGCCACACATGGACAAGGTTGCCGGGTCCACGAGCAAGGGCAAGCTCGTACTTGCCACGGTGAAGGGCGACGTGCACGACATCGGCAAGAACTTGGTCGACATCATCTGCACGAACAACGGCTACGAAGTTCACAACATCGGCATCAAGATCCCCATCAGCGAGATGATCACCAAGGTGCAGGAAGTCGACGCCGACGCCCTCGGCATGAGCGGCCTCCTGGTGAAGAGCACGCTCATCATGCGCGAAAACCTGGAGGAGCTCAATACGTCCGGGCTCTCCAACATTCCGGTGCTGCTCGGCGGTGCCGCGCTGACCCGCAGCTACGTGGAGCGCGATTTGCGGGAGGTGTACCAAGGTCGCGTGTTCTACGGGCGCGACGCGTTCGAAGGTCTGCACACGCTCGACAAGTTGATGGAGATGAAACGCAACGGCATCGACGACCCCGAGTTCGGTCGCATTCCCACGGGACGCTCACTCGCCGAGCGTCGTGCACCAAAGGAATCCCCGATCGATCTACCGCGCCGCTCACCCGATGTGGTCGACGACAATCCCGTGTTCACACCACCCTTCGTCGGCTCGCGCGTAGTGAAAGGCATCAGCCTCGATGAGATCGCCGAGTACGTCAACGAGACCGCCCTGTACCGCAATCAATGGCAGTACCGTCCACTCGAGGGTGAGAACGACGAGGATTTCAAGTCGCGAATCCGACCCGAACTGCGTCAGCAACTTGCGCAAGCAAAGGCCAGCGGCATCTTGGTGCCGCAGTTGGTGTACGGCTACTTCCCTGCCAACGGAGACGGCAACGACGTCGTCATATGGACCGACGAGTCCCGCACCACCGAACGTATGCGATTCTCGTATCCGCGACAGGGCGAGGCTCCGTTCTTGTGCATCGCCGACTTCTTCCGACCCGTGGAGAGTGGTGAGGTCGATTACGCCGCATTCCACATCGTCACGATGGGAGCGAAGGTGAGCGATGCCGCAGCCGAATTGTTCGCAAAGAACGAGTACCAGAAGTACCTGACGGTGCACGGTCTCGGCGTGGAGATGGCAGAGGCACTCGCCGAGTATTGGCACCACCGAATTCGCACCGAGTGGGGTTTCGTCGGGGAAGATGGACCGAACCTGCACGGACTGTTCCGCCAGCAGTACCGCGGTGGTCGATATTCCTGGGGCTACCCCGCGTGTCCGGATCTCGAGGACAATGCAAAGGTCGCCGAGCTCCTGGAAGCAGGACGCATCGGTATCACCGTGAATGAGGACACCGGCTGGCAGTACCAACCGGAACAAACGACGTCGGCAATCATCTGCCATCATCCGCGCGCCAAGTACTTCGTCGCACGGTAAACGAGTTCTCTTCGGCGTCGGTCTTCCGACGAAGTTCTCGAGAAGAGTCGCCGACTAGCCGGCGTGGGACTTTTCCCAGGCTCGCGCGAGTGCGCTGTAGTGGCCACCGAGTGCCATCAATTCACCGTGGGTTCCCACCTCGGTGATGTTCGCATCGTTCACCACGACGATGCGATCCGCACGTTGCACGGTCGTGAGTCGGTGTGCCACCACGATGGTGGTTCGGCCCTGCATCAATCGCTCCAGTGCAGCCTCGACTTCCGCTTCCGTGCCCGGGTCGAGATTCGACGTTGCTTCATCCAATACCAACACTGCTGGATCGACCAGCGCAGCGCGACCAAGTGCCACCAATTGGCGTTCGCCGGCCGACAATCGCGTGCCACGCTCGCGAACCTCGGTATCGAGACCCTCGGGTAGCCGCTCGAAGTGCGCGAGCACACCGAGGCGATCGAGGGCAGACTCGACTTCGGCATCGGTTGCCTCGATTCGAGCCAAACGCACGTTGTCGCGAATGGTGCCGTTGAAGAGGTAACCCTCCTGCGGCACCACGACGATTCGTTGCCGCAAACTCTTGTGCGTGCCACGACGAAGGTCGACACCGCCATAACTCACGACTCCCGTGACGGGGTCGTACAAACGTGCCATCAATTTGGCAAGCGTGCTCTTTCCGGCGCCAGTCGGTCCGACGAGCGCAATCCGTTCGCCGTCCCGTACGTCCAAACTCACGCCGTCGAGCGCCGGCGTGGATCCACCTTGATAGGTGAACGACACATCGGCGACCTTGAGATTCCCGCGCGCCGGCAATGCAACGGCGTCGGTGGCTTCATCCACCTCCGGCGTGGCATCGAGAATCGCAAACAACTTGTGCAGTGCTGCCGCTGCCGACTGCACGCCGTTGTAGAGCTGCGAGAGTTGCTGGACGGGGTCGAACAAACTCGACAACAGCAGGATGAACGCCACCACGGTGCCGAGCGAGACCACATCTTCGTGCACCAACCAACCGCCGATTCCCACCACGAGTGACGTTGCAATCACACCGGAGAACTCCACGAGACCGAAGTACCACGTGCTGATTCGGATGCTGCGCACGTGGCTGTCGAACAGCGATCGGTTGGACTTCTCGAACCGCTTGATCTGGTGCTCTTCCTGGGCATAGGCCTGGATGACTCGTACGGCCGCAATGCCTTCCTGAAGCGTGCCGAGATTTTGGCCGACTCGCTCGCGAACCGTGAGATAGGCGGTGTTGGAGTCGCGTTGGAACTTCACCGAAGCAACGACAATTACCGGAAACACGATCAACACCACGAGCGTGAGTTGCCACGACAACGTGAACAGCACGGCAAACGCGAGCACCACCAGGAAGCCGCTCGCCAAGAACTGCAGCAAGCCCCATTGGATGAGTTCGCCCATCGTCTCGATGTCTGCGGTCATTCGCGCAACGAGAACTCCGGCTTTGTTGCGGTCGTAATACGCCATCGATTGACGCTGCATTGCAGCAAACACCTTGAGTCGCAGCTCGCGCAAGAACGCCTCGCCGGTTCGGTTGAGGAATACGTATTGCATTCGGCCAAAGACATACGCCAGCGCCGTGATTGCCAAATACAAGCCCACCGAAACATTGAGTTCGAAGAGGTCGCGCGCACGAATTCCGGCGTCGATGCCGTGTCGCACCAGCACAGGTGCAGCCAGCGTGGCACTGGTGGTCACCACCACACAGCCGAGTGCGGCATACGCCGTACGTCGAAACGGCGCCGCCATGCGAATCACCCTCGCCATCACGCGACGTGTCTGGGTCTTGTCGAGCTGGTCCTCCGGTGCGACACCACCGCCCATCTGGAACATCTACTCTCCTCCCACGGCCGGGGTGCGCGACGCGGCGGGACCATCCGTCGCGGCGGGGCGATCCGACGCGGCGGTGTCGTCGCGCACGGCCCACGCCGCCAACACTTCGCGGTAGCGCTCGCTCGTGTCGAGCAACTCGCGATGCTGGCCAACTGCCACGACGCGTCCTTCGTCGATCAACACGATCCGGTCGGCCAACGCGATCGTGCCGGGACGGTGCGCGATGACGATCGTGGTTCGCCCTGCCATCACGGTGCGCATGGCATCGCGGATTTCGTGTTCTTTGCTCGGGTCGACTGCGCTCGTCGCATCGTCCAGCACCAACACGCGGGGGTCGGCGACGATCGCGCGAGCAATCGCCACACGCTGACGTTGCCCGCCGCTCAACGAGAAACCACGCTCACCGATCGGAGTGTCGTACCCTTCGGGAAGTCGCACGATGAAGTCGTGGGCGCCGGCGAGTCGCGCGGCGCGCTCCACCGTTTCCATGTCGGCATCGGGTTTCGCAAACGCAATGTTGTTGCGGACCGAATCGTTGAACAAGAACGTCTCCTCGAACACCACACCGATGTTTTGTCGCAACTCGCGCACGTCGAGCCGACGCAGATCGATGCCATCCAATGTGATGCGGCCTTGCTCCACGTCGTAAAAGCGCAACAGCAGCCGAACGATGGTGCTCTTGCCGGCTCCAGTGGCACCCACCAACGCAACCGACTCCCCTGGCGCAATGGACATACTCATTCCGTCGAGCACCTTGTGGTCATCCCCGTAACCAAACACCACGTCTTCGAACGACACCGCGCCAACGGCGTGCGACGTGTGTCGAGCCGGTAGCGGTCGCGGTTGCTTGGGGCTTTGTACCGCAGGCTCGGTCGACAACACCTCGTGTACCCGCACGAGAGCAGCGGCGGCACGCTGGCCCAACGCCACCATCATGCCGATGTTGCGTAGTGGCCACACCAACATCGTGAGATACACGTTGAACGCAACCAAATCTCCGATGCTGAGATCACCGTTGACGACTCGATGCCCGCCATATCCCAACACTGCGATGAGTCCCAACGATGGGAGCAAGTCGATGGCGGGGAGGAATCGACTACGAATGCTCGCAGCTTTGAGGGATACCGCCCTGATGTCGTCGGCCTCCTTGCGCAGTTTTTCGAATTGCACACTCTCGGTACCGAGACCCTTCACGACTCGAACACCGGACACGCTCTCTTCCACCACGCTGGCCAGTTGTGCCTGCTCGTTCTGTACTGCAAGCACCGCGGGATGGATACGACTGGAGAATCTTCGTGACGCAACGTTGATGAACGGCAATGGCGCCAACGCGACGATTGCCAGTCGCCAATCGGTCAACCCGAGAATCAGCGTCACTGCAACGAGTTGGGCGACGTTGCTCAATGTGATCGGGATCATCACCACGAACTGCTGCACCTGTTGCAGATCACTCGAAGCACGACTCATCAATTGCCCCGTCTGTGTTCGATCGTGATAGCCCACGTGGAGCCGTTGAATGTGGGCAAAGATCCGTTCGCGGAGCAAGGTCTCCGTCCATCGACTTTCACGGAATGCCAGATAGCGGCGGCCAGCCGTCAGCAGTCCGGTTGCCACACCCGCCACGGCGATGAACACCGACCATGCCAAGAGCGGCCCATTGCGCTCGATGCCGCGATCGATTGCTGCTTTCGTCAATTGCGGTACCGCAACTTTCGCAGCAGTCCAGGTGACGCCAATCGCTACCCCGAGCACCAACGCACGCTGTTGATCCAACAACGCTCGCCAGAGCAACTGCCAACCAAGGTTGCGCTGCGCGCGAGCCTGCTCTTCGGCCTCACCTTTGGCGGTGGCCGCGGCGTCAGGATCGAGGTGTGCGACGGTCACGTGGCTGACGGCGCCAGCGACTCCACCGACGACCAGAAGTCGACGGCCGGGTCGAATTGCAGAATCGCCAGTGACGACGTATTCACTCCATTCTCGAAATAGCGATCGATCTTGGCGCGACATTCTGCAGGCGAGCCGTGCACCACCAAGTCGTCAACGACGGAGTCCGGGATTGCGGCGAGTGCCGCCTTGCGGTCACCGCTCTTCCATGCATCCCACATGCCTTGCAGCGCGTCGCCACGTCCAAGCCAACGATGGAATTCGGCGTACACGGGCACATTGAGGTATGCAGCGATGGCGTAGCGGGCCCCGGCTCGTACGACGTCGGCGTTCTCGCTCGGACACACGAAGATGCGGGCAACGATCTCCTTGGTCGCCGGGTCTTGTCCGTCTTTCCTTGCCGAGTCGTGCACCACCTTGGTGACGGTTCGAACGTCATCCGGGGACAACCAGTTGATGATCGCGCCATCGGCTTCGCGGCCGGCGAGTCGCAGCATCCCTTCGCGCAATGCCGCGACGAGGATCGGTGGCTTCACTTCGGGTCGCACACCCAGGCGAAAGCCGTCCACCTTGAACGTGTCGTACTGCTTGGTGATCTTCTCGCCACTCAGCGCATCGCGCAAGAAGCGCACGACGTCACGCACCTTTTTGTACGGCTCCACGAACGGAATGCCGTTCCACCGCTCGATGATGACGTTGCTCGATGACCCGATGCCGATGGCGAAGCGACCAGGAGCCGCATCGGCGAGAGATGCAACGCTTTGGGCGAACAGCGCAGGTGTCCGTGTGTAGGCGGGAACGATCGCCGTTCCCAATCGCAAACGCGGTTCCCACGCTGCCGCCATCGCCAAGGGAGTGAACGCGTCCACACCGTCGGCTTCAGCCGACCAGATATCGCTGTATCCAAGCTCGGCAAGTTGCCGAAGTTGCTTCTCATGTGAGTGCAGATGGCCGGGCAGTGGAACCGTCATTCCGTCACGGCGTTGCATGGTCTAATTCTTCCACTTTCGGGCGATGCAGCTCTGACTGGCGGTGGCCAGGAGTGTGCCGTTTTCCGCGAACATCTGGATGGTTCCGTGCGCAAAACCGCGTTGCACCGACTCGATTTGAATGTCGAGGAGCACCCAGTCGGTTGGCACCAGCGTGGCAAAGCGAATGGTGTTGTCGAGGCTGTTCCCACCGGCGCGCAAACCGAGGGCTTGACCGGCAGCCATCGGCACGAAGTCCCCGAGAATGCCGAGTGCGGCTGCGTCGACTCCGTCGACCAACGACTTGATGCGCACCCACATGATGGTGCGACCGTCGCTGGGCGTGCCGTCGAGCTCCTCCATGTCGCGACCCTTGGCGAATCGCATGTCGAGTGCCTCCATGATCGAGTTTGCGTGAGCAGTACGCAGCATTCGCGGCTTGGACTGGTCGGGCGGCACCACCGCGGGCATCTGCACGAATTGTCCATGTGCGTCGAAGTCGCGATCACCGAGTGCAGCGTTGACGGTGAGCACTTCCCGATCGCCGACTCGACACACGGCGCGTGCCTGTGTGACGCTGCTGCCTGCAACGGCGATGACCACGTCGATGTCGACGCGTTCGTCACGACGGGCATACGACAAATACTGGGCAGTCGCCCATGTGCAACGCCGCTGTGAGACGGCTTCGAGTGCGGCGATTCCCGCACCCAGACCTGCTCCGCCGAAGAGGAAGCCCCCGCTCGTGGTCAAGCGAGGAACGACGGACAACGAAAACGCGGTGTTTCCGTGTTGCTCGAGGCCGAGAAACGCACGGGAATCCATCGCGAGCAGGCTAACTGTGGGCACGCCGACGGCGAGAAGTTGCACTTCGCCACCTACGACGTTGCAGTTCGCCACCTACGATTGGGGCGTGACCGACACACCGTGGCAAGGTGACGCCGTTTCGCTCGTCGACGCATTCCGCCGCGGCGAACGTTCACCAGCAGAGGAACTCCAGGCCACGTTCGACGCAATCGACGACAGCAACCTGAATGCGTTCTGTCATCTCGATCGTGACGCCGCGCTCTCTGCAGCACAGCGTGCAGATGTCGACCTCCCGTTCGGTGGAGTGCCGATCGGCGTGAAGGAGTTGGACCACGTCACCGGTTGGCCCGACACGGATGCGAGTTTGGTCTTCAAGGATCGAATCGCCGAATCGACGGACACCATGCTGTTGCGCGCGCGGGCAGCGGGCGCCGTGCTCGTTGGTCAAACCACCTCCAGCGAATTTGGTGGCGTGAACCTCACTCGCACCATGTTGCACGGAGCCACGCACAACCCGTGGCGGCACGGCCGCACTCCTGGTGGTTCGTCAGGCGGCAGTGCTGCCGCCGTCGCCGGCGGTCTCGTCACGCTGGCGACCGGAGGAGACGGCGGCGGCTCGATTCGGATTCCCGCCGGATTCACCGGCCTCGTCGGACTGAAGGCGACGTACGGACGAATTCCGCGCGGCCCCGGCGCGCCGTTCGGGAATCTCACGACCACCACTGGTTGCTTGTCGCGCAGCGTGCGTGACACCGCTCGTTGGTTCGACGTATGCAACGGCCACGACGACAACGATCCGCTCAGCTTGCCCCGAGTGGACGGGTGGGAATCAGGATTGGGCACGGTGCCAACCCGAGGGCTGCGTGTGGTGGTCGCACCGACGTGGGGCTCGGCGGTGACGTCGCCGGCGATGTGGTCGGTGTTGGAGGAAGCAGCAGACCACCTCATCGAAATTGCTGGACTGCGACGTGTCGACGACGTCGACACGTCGCTCCCGCGACTCGGTGCTGCATGGTCGATTTCAGGCATGGCCGCACTCGCCTACGAGTTGCGCGATCACTGGCCCGCATGCGCCGACATCCTCACGCCAGAGATGCGTTTCGGCCTGGAGCACACCAATGGCTTGTACGGCACCGAGGCGCGCGGGAAGTTCGAGATGCGTCGCGTCGAACTCAATCGTCGAATGGCGGAGATTTTTCGGAACGTCGACGTCGTCATCACCGCCACCAATCCCGATGTCGCCTTCAATGCCGAAGGTCCACTACCCGACACGTTCGGCGGCGTCGTTGCGGGTGCGGGCAACAATGGTGTGCTCACGTTCCCCGCAAACATCTACGGCAACCCCGGAATCTCCATTCCTGCCGGAACCGTGGACGGGTTACCCGTGGCGCTCCAGGTGTTGTCGCGACACTTCAGCGAACCGTTGTTGCTGGAATTGGCGCTGGCCTACGAGCGCTCGCGGCCATGGCCACTGGTCGCACCGCGCTAGTCGGGCATCGCCTCGTCGCACCCGTTGATTGAACTACGGCATCAACAGGGCTCGTGCCACCAAGTCGGTGCCGAAGCCCATGAGGATTGCGAGATAGCTCAACCCCGTTGCCGCCATCACTGCGGAGTAACTGCGTTCCCGTAGGGCCGCGCGCGTAAACCACGCGAGTACACCGGTGAGCGCGGCACACGCGAGCCAGAACCAACCAAGTACGCCGTTCCATCCGTCATCGATCGAACCATTCAACACACTCACCATTCCGGTGGGGATGAGCAGCACTACGACCTCGATCGGCCACACCACCAACAACACGTTGGTGAGTTGGTTCAGCAACTTGCGGGGCATGCCCGGCTGCACCAGATACCAGTGCCCCAGCAACATTGCGTCGCTAACTGCACCGAGAAAAACCGCGCCAACCAGGAGTCGCACCAACCACAGCACATCGTCGGGGTGATCGGTGGCGAGCGAGGCGAACCCCACGCCGACGAATCCGATGATGGTGGCGACGCGATCCAGCATCGTGTCGCGCCGCGCAAATGCGACGAGCGCTACGACTGCCAGCCCCACCCCGGCTGCTTCGCGCACGAGGATTCGGTCGAACGCAAACCCGAGCGCCACGCCGATGAGGGCGATCCCCGCATAGACACCGCGCAACAACTTTCCGTATCCCACCGAAATCTCACCCGATCGCAAGGTGAACCACAAAAAGAGCATGCCGCCGCTCGCCCACTGCAGCATCACGGTTGCGGCGTCGAGCTTCACTTCACGACGACTTTCAGGACGGCGAGCTTCACAGCACCACGAGCTCGCGAGGCGTGGTGTTCATCCGTCGAGGTCCGGTTTCGGTAGCCACCACGATGTCCTCCAGCCGCATACCCCACTTGCCCGCCACATAGATCCCTGGCTCGACACTGAATGCATGACCGGCAGCAATCGCAAGTGCATTGCCACCCACCATGTACGGCTCTTCGTGCGCCTCCATGCCGATGCCGTGACCGGTTCGATGAATGAAATAGTCGCCCCAACCTGCCTCGACCAACACCGCTCGCGCCGCAGCATCAACCGACTCGCAACTGGCGCCAACCACCCCCGCCATCACTCCGGCTTCCTGCGCGCGACGAAGGTCGGACCATGCGCGGGCGATGTCTGCCGGTGCCTCTCCGAGGTGAACGCAACGGGTGATGTCGCTGCAATATCCGTCCATCGTTCCCCCGAAGTCGCAGAGCACGATGTCGCCGCGCGCAATCACCCGGTCGCCAGGGTGATGATGCGGGCTCGCAGCGTTGTCGCCCGCCGCGACGATCGCAAAGTTCACCACGTCGTGACCTTCGGAGAGGAGTCGTGCAGAGATGTCGGCCGACACCTGTGCTTCGGTACGACCAGCCAGGGGAATCTCACCGCGCTGCAACTGTGCCGCCACGCGATCGGCGGCCGCGCCAGCAGCAGCGAGCGCTGCAATCTCTGCAGCGTCCTTGTGGATACGAAGCGGACCAACGACATCTACCGACCTCACGAATTGTCGACCGGCCAATCTGGGCAACATCTCCACGAGGAATCGCGACCACATTTGATCACCAATGGCAATCCGCTGTGCCGTGCCGATCAATGCAGCGGTGATCGCGACGGGATCGTCGGTTTCATTCCATGCAACGAGGTCGAACACATCGGGATGATGCTCCACGCGGGGCGCCTCCAAACGCGGCACCACCAAGGTGGCTCGGTCGGCGGTAATCACCAACGCCGTGAGTCGCTCCAACGGCATGGCGTGGTACCCCACCAAGTACGGCAGATCGAAACCCACGGATACCACGAGTGCATCAACGTGCTGCAGCTGCATCTGGGTCCGGACTTTGTGCAGACGTGAGGCGTAGAGCGACGTCATGAACTTGGTGTCACCGACTCTGGACGAGTCGGCCGGCCTCGTAGTCCTGGAACGCTTGCACGATTTCTTCCCGGGTGTTCATGACGAATGGCCCGTAACGAACCACGGGTTCGCCGAGCGGCTCACCACCGAGCAACAACGCCTGCGCCGACGTCGCGGTGGTGATGGTGATGGAACCACGCGATCGCGAGAACACCATCATCTGACCTGACTCCGCACCGTGGGAGTTTGCCGACAATTCGCCGTCGAACACGTGGACCAATGCAGTGTGACCGTCGGCTGGTTCCCACGTCACTTCTTCGCCGGCTCGCAGCAACACGTGCGCATACGTCATCGGGCTCGTCGTCTGTACGGCACCGGTGACGCCCATGACCGTGCCGGCCACCACACGTACTTCGCCTCCGTTGAGCAGCGACACCCGCCGCAATTCATCGGACTCGAATCCCTGATAGCGGGGCGGAATCATCTTTGATGCAGCAGGCAAATTCACCCACAGTTGAAAGCCGTGCATCCGACCTCCGGATTGTAGGAAGTCGGTCGTCGGAAGTTCGCTGTGCACCACACCGGAACCCGCGGTCATCCACTGCACACCGCCGGGACGGATGGTGGCGACTGCGCCGGTGGTATCGCGATGTTCCATTGCCCCGTGCATCAAATAGGTAACGGTTTCAAAGCCACGGTGCGGATGCTCGGGTGCCCCAATGGCCTTACCTGGTGCATAGTCGACCGGACCCATCTCGTCGAGCAGGAGGAACGGATCGATGTGGCTCACTCGCGCCGTAGGAAACGGCCTGCGCACCACGAAGCCGCCACCCTCCACGGTGCGTTCGGCGGTGATGATGTGGTCGAGCGTTCGATGTGTCACGGATGTACCTCCACACAGTTCATCGGCGCACCAACACTGGCACGGCGCCACCCGCATCGGTCGTGCCGACAGGAGCGGCAACCGTCACGCCCGCGGGACTGGCCACGGTGACTCCTGCTTCTCCTGCAGCGCGCTTGGCGTGATAACTCGATCGTGTGAGTGGACTTGCCTCCACGTGGGTGATGCCGAGACGTTCACCAAACTGGCGGTACTGCGCGAACTCATCCGGCGACGCCCACCGCGTGACGGGCAAGTGATTGCTCGTGGGTCGCAGATATTGACCGATCGTCACGATGCTCACACCAACGCCGGCAAGGTCGGCCAGGAGCGACTCCACTTCGTGACGTTCTTCGCCGAGGCCGAGCATGAACCCGGACTTGGTGACGAGTCCTGCACGCCGCGCACGTGCCAACACCGACAAACTTCGGGCGTAACCGGCCGACGGCCGCACCACACGTTGAAGCCGAGCCACCGTCTCAATGTTGTGATTGAAGACATCCGGCTTTGCAGTAAACAGCAGCTGCAACGACGCATCGTCGCCTTTGGCGTCTGACACCAAGGTTTCCACCGCAGTCGAAGGGTTGCTCCGGCGAATCTCCTCGATACATGCGGCGACGTGGGCAAAACCACCGTCGGGCAAATCGTCTCGCGCCACCATGGTGAGCACGGAGTGCTGCAGGCCCATCCGTGCGATTGCTTGTGCCACCCTCCGTGGTTCATCGATCGCCGGCGGTTCGGGCTTGCGAGTATCCACCAGACAGAAGCCACATGCTCGAGTGCAGCGCTCACCCAACACCATGAAGGTGGCAGTACCGTCGCGCCAACACTCCGACAAGTTGGGACAGCCGGCTTCTTCGCACACCGTCACCAGTTGCAAGTCACGCAAGGTCTTCTTGGTTGCCAGCACTTCGCTGCCATGTTGCACGTGCGGGCGCAACCACTCGGGCTTGCGCTCGTTGATCTGCATGCCGACGACATCGGGTTCGTACTCCCATGCAACATCGGCGCGATCTGCGGCTGCGGATTCGTCCGCGCCCCAGCGCTGCGTTGCCAGTCGTGCCACCACATCGGCAACCTCCCGCAACGTCGCACTGCACCCCTCCTCGCGAAGCGAGGTAACCGGCCACTCCCCGATTCCGCACGGCACGATGTGCTCGCGCATGAACCGCATGTCGGGGTCGACGTTCAGTGCAAAACCGTGCATCGTGCGACGCGCCGTGGCACCACGTGCCACCCGAACTCCGATGGCACAGATCTTCCGTGCGCGTTGCGTGTCGGCGTCGAGCCACACTCCTGGGTACCCATGTTTGCGTCCGGCAGCAATGCCGAACTCGGCGAGTGAATCGATCACCAACTGCTCCACGCTGCACACGTACGCCGTGACATCAGCCGGAGACGCATCGCCGAATTTTCCCGGCAGAGATCGGATCGGATACACCACGAGTTGCCCGGGGCCGTGATACGTGATGTCACCCCCGCGGTTGACGCGCACCAACTCGGCACCTACGTCGTGCGGTTCACACCGAAGATTCTTCTCGAGCTCAGCCGACGCACCATATGTAAACACATGATGGTGCTCCTGCATGAGCAAGTAATCGTCCTTTGCGTACGCAAAGAGACCCTCTTGCAATGCGAGGGCGTCGCGATAGTTGACCCGCCCGAGCCAACGTACGCGCATTTAGAGCTCCGCCGACCAGTCCTGCGTCTCGAGCACGTGCTTGACCTTGGCCAAGAAGTTCGCGGCGTAGGCACCGTCGAAGGCACGGTGATCCCAACTCATCGCGATGTTTCCTACGGGATGAATGGCGATGCTCTCACTGCCGTCGGGCAGTTTCACGGCGACCGGCTTGCGCACGATTGCATCGGTGCTGATGATTGCCACCTGCGGCTGATTGATGATTGCCATCGTGAGCACCGAGCCCGCCGATCCGTTGTTGGAGATGGTGAAGGTGCCACCCGAAATCTCATCCGGCGACAGCTTGCGGCTGCGTGCGCGGCTGGCCAAATCGGAAATCTCGCGAGCAATGGCACGCAGGCGTTTGCCTTCGGCTCCACGTACGACCGGCACCAGCAAACCCTGGTAATCGAGATCGACTGCCACGCCCAAGTCGATGTACTTGTGCACGACGAGCGTGTCGCCGTCGAGACTCGCATTCATGTGTGGGTACTCGGCGATTGCATCGATGATCGCGCGACTGATGAACGGTAGATACGTCAGCGAGAAACCCTCACTCGCCTTGAACGAGTCCTTCACCGCATTACGTGCCACATCGACGTTTGCATAGTCCACTTCCACCACGCTGAATGCATGCGGTGCCGTCGTCTTGCTGGCGATCATGTGGCTGCCGGTGAGACGACGAATCTTTGACAATGCAACGACTTCGTCGCGCGCACCAACGGCGACGCGAGGAGCGGTGGTAGCTGCAAATGCTGGTGCGGCAGCCGGCGCAGGTGCCGGCGTCGGAGCGGCAGCCGGAGCAGGAGCTGGTGTCGGAGCGACGGGCGCGTGGGCGACGGCAGGAGCAGGTGCTGCGGCAGGGGCAGCCGCTGCACGAGTGAGTCCGTGTGCGTCGATGTAGTCGAGCACATCCTCACGGGTGATTCGGCCGCCAGGGCCAGTACCCGCAAGTTGCGCAACATCGATGCCATGGTCATTGACGAGGCGGCGCACCACCGGCGACAACAACACGTTGCTCGACACACTTGCGCGAGCTGCAGGTGCAGGAGCTGGCGCAGGTGCAGGGGCAGGTGCAGGGGCAGGTGTCGGCGCAGCCTGTGGCGCCGGGGCTGGAGCAGGTGCCGGAGCGGCTTTCGGCGCAGGCGCAGGGGCAGGTTTCGGCGCAGGTGCAGGCGCTGGCGCGGGTGCTGGTGCGGGTGCAGGCGCTGGTGCCGGTGCGACAGCACCCGTTGCTGCGCCGACCACCGCAATCACCGTGCCAACGGGGACCGTTTCACCGGCTGGCACTCGAATTTCTGTCAGCGTTCCCGCGATGGGCGATGGAACTTCGGTGTCCACTTTGTCGGTGGACACTTCGAACAACGGTTCGTCGGCGGCAACGGTGTCGCCCACATTCTTGAACCAACGAGTGATGGTTCCTTCGGTGACCGTTTCACCAAGTTGAGGGAGGATGACGTCAGCCATGAGAATGTGCTCCTTGATTACGCGTTGATGCTTCGACCGGTAAGTGACAAGACGGTTTCGCCGAACAATTCCGTCAAGCTCGGGTGCGGTTGCAGGAATTCTGCGATTTCATCCACCGTGGCTTCCCAGTTCACCGCCAGGTATCCGCCGGACAACTGCTCGGTCACCCAAGGACCGACCATGTGCACACCGAGTACCTGTCCGGCTCGTCCGTTGCGATCCTTCTTGGCAATGACCTTGACGAGTCCATCCGGTTCTCCGAGGATCATTGCGCGTGAGTTTGCGCGGAACTGATGCTTGGCCACCACCACGTCGTGACCTGCCGCACGTGCCTCTTCTTCCGACGGGCCGGCCCACGCAACTTCGGGGTGGCAGTAAATCGCCCACGGAACGCGGTCGTACATCACCGGGTACACCACTTCGCCACGCATGTGCTTCACCGCCACGATTGCCTCGGCGTATGCAACGTGCGCCAACTGCGGCGTGGCGATGAGATCGCCCACTGCATACACGTTCGGCTCGCTGGTGCGGCAATAGCCGTCGACCTCCACGAATCCACGGTCGGTCACCTTCACTTGCGTACCTGCGAGACCAAGCTCATCTGAATACGGACGACGGCCAACCGACACGACCACCGCATCCACCTCGATCGACTCCCCTGCGCCGAACGACACGACGGTGGAACCCGATCCCGTCGGCTTGTGTCCGGTTACCTGAACACCCGTACGAATGTCGATGTTCTTTTTCTTGAACGACTTCACCACGACATTGGCAACATCCGGGTCGAGACCGGGAAGAATCTTGGGCAATCCCTCCAAGATGGTGACCGATGCGCCGAGGTCGGCGAAGCATGAAGCAAACTCGCAGCCGATTGCTCCACCACCGATGACTGCAATCCGTGCCGGAACTTTGTCGAGCATCAGCACTTCGTCCGAGGTCATGATTGGACCACCCACGGAGAAACCCGGGATGGTGCGCGGGACGGAACCGGCGGCCAACATCACGTTGGTTCCCACCAACGAGCGCGTCGTACCGTCGGCCGACTTCACCGTGACCGTGCGATCCGCACCAAGTGATCCAGTGCCGAGAACGTAGGTGACCTTCTTGCTCTTGGTGAGACCCGTCAGTCCCTTCACCAAACCATTGACGATGGTCTGTTTGCGGGCTTGCGTGACCGCGAAGTTCACCGTGGGAGCACTCGACTCCACCCCGAAATCTTTTGCGTGTGCCACGTGGCGGAAGACCGCCGAACTCTCGAGAAACGCCTTTGCGGGGATGCAACCGCGATTGAGGCAGGTTCCGCCGATGGTGTCCTTTTCCACCAATGCAACGTTCATTCCGGCGGATGCGGCATAGAAGGCAGCGGCGTAGCCACCAGGTCCCCCGCCTACGACGACGAGGTCGAATTGTTCGCTTGACACGGCTACCTACGGTAGCGGTTGCGTCGACTTACTCGCCCAACCACTGAGCTTTCTCGTCGTCACGCGAGTACAGGAGTGTTGGTGTGCCAACAGCCACGACGAATTCGAGCGTGCATGACACCTGCTGAATCTCCTCTGATGCATCGGCCGCCGGGCAAATCGTTGAGTCGAGCGGCGTGGTGATCTCGCCATTGGCCAGCATCGACCAGCCCGCAACTGGCGAGGCAATCTCGGGCCCGCGCATGGTGACGTTCACCAGGGTTTTTTCGTCGTCGATCTGCACGCTACGAACCGCGACATCCACTCCGGAAACTTCGACGTTCGTGCCGAGCGCAAAGAGACCGATCGTACGCCCGGTGTCGTTGGCCGTCTGCAACAGCTTCACCGTTCCGGCAATCACGATGAGAATCCCGCAAATCAAGCTGGTGACGATGAGTTTTCGAGTACTCACGCCGTTGAGCGTACGCTGTAATCGTCGTTGCACGCCACGTGGAGTGCAACACGGAAAGGTTCATGCACGTTCATGGGATTGCGAAATCTCCTCGGTCGATCAGCCCAAACCAAGGAAGACTTGGTGTCGGAACGACTGTGCGCGAAGTTCGGCGACATGAACATGGTGTCACTGGCCACCATGCCGATTCGTCAGCGCGTCGACGTATGCGGTGAGATTCGAAGGATGACCGTGAAGCCTCGTGCCGGCGTTCCTGCAGTGGAGATCGAAATCAGTGATGGGACCGGTGAACTCACCATCATCTTCTCCGGCCGCGAGCGCATTCCCGGGGTCGGCCACAATCGTGGTCTCACCGTGTCGGGTGTTGCCCACATGGAGGGCTCGCGTCGCGTGATGTTGAACCCGCTGTACCGCTTGCTGCCGAAACCGGGTCAGTA
>Ga0207939_1000213_pt1 | contig 19517 bp, 22 predicted proteins | sample LakMenEpi02Jun12_FD_150663 | JGI IMG/M metagenome (GOLD analysis project Ga0207939, IMG submission 150663) | Freshwater microbial communities from Lake Mendota, WI - 02JUN2012 deep hole epilimnion (SPAdes) | ecosystem: Environmental > Aquatic > Freshwater > Lentic | place: Lake Mendota, Madison... | reverse complement strand
AATAATCAAAGCATAAAATGCATATCCTAAGTTTGAAAAACGATTTAGTTCGACTAAATCAACCGTTTCAAGCATCAGGAATAGGTATAAACCAACACCGATAAGCATTACTAAACCGAATCCATACCAATGCAATTTTTTAAGATGTGACCAACGTTCACCCGTGAGTCGCAAGGCAATCATCAAAGGAAGGATTAAAAATAAAACGCGATTGATATCCATTAACCATACAAGATCGGTTTGGAGTTCTTGAATAAGTTCAAGATAGAGCACCATAGAAAATCCCAAAAGAAAACTAACAATGATCGCTTCTGGAAAACGAGGAAAGCTTTTCTTTAAGGGGTTAATTATGAAGGCTAAAACTTTTTGTAAAAGTTTTTTCATCGGCGACCTCCTCCTTTATTTGCCCCAGTTGAAGAAGCAGCTGCAGCGGCAGACGCTCTACGTTGATCATCAATAAAGTCATCAATCATCAACACAACACTAATAGCCAGGGCTGTATCAAATTTATCCTCGATTGCGATTTGGTAGGTATCACCCCAACTGAGAAATTTCTTGGTGATTTGAACGACTAACCCAGCTTCATCACTAATCGAAAAATTGAAGCCAAAGAAATCACCTTTGATATCGTATTTCTTTTCTTTAATGACAAGATTAAATTTAGCACCAAAGAATGCCAACAATTGTTGGGCCATCTTTGCCACTTGTTCATTGCGAGCATCATAAAGAAAATAAGTTGGAACGAGCGCTAATATCTTTTGTTTCATCGTATAGGTGGGTTGGCTTTCTCCCGCCTTAAATAAATCACGACGACTGTTTAACGTTAAAATCTTTCCTTTGGCTTCATAAAGTAAGGTTTGATTTTCATCATAGATTTTAAATTCATCACGAATCGAAAATACCTTTTGCTTTAAATAAACATATTTCATACTAGAAATGCCTCCACATGATGCATAAAGTCTTCAAAGTACGTATCAAAGGGTAGATGCCCTGCATTCGGCATGACCACTAAGTCGGCGTTATCACCGAGTTCCGTTAACAATAATTGACCTGTACTTAAAGGAATGAATCCATCAAACTCACCCCAGATCAAGAGGATGGGTTGCTCGACATCTTTAAGTTTATCATTGGTGGAGCCTGAATCGTTATCACGGGTGAATTCACGTAACACTTTTCCTGGAATGGTGCGATTAACAATATACATTTCATCAAAATCTTCTTGGGTCACACGTTGACTTTGGACTTCATCATTAGAGTATGCTGTGAAAAAGACGGTTCGTTGAATAAAATAATTTTGAGCAAGGTATTCATAAACGAATAAAGGTAAATCCGTTGGCATTAAACTTCCACCACTTGAAGGTACAACATAACCACCTGATCCAATCAAGATCATCCGATTCACATAGGTTGGATAATCATGGGCAAGGTGAAAGGAAACTTCTCCACCCATCGAATGCGCCATCACGGTAACATTAGAAATATTCAATGCATCCAAGAATTTAACAAGATATGCAGCTTGATTAGCCTTTGCATAATCAAAGGTTAACGATTTTTCCGATAAACCATATCCAATCATATCGACTGCAATGATGTGGTAACGATCTTTTAAGGATTCCATCACATTGATGAAATCATAACTTGAACCTAGAAAGCCATGAATCATTAATATCGTTTCGCTGTTGCCTACACCCACTTCTCGATAAAAATAAGTATAGTCTTCAACCTCAACCGTCTTGGCATATTGGGTCTTTACATACGCATATTCTTGTTCAATACGATTCACTTCAAGGCCAGTTAACACAAGACCCACGATGATAAATCCATAAGCAACCATGCCGAACCATTTAAAAATGTGTAAAAATACATTGAAGATTTTTTTCATTTTTTCTTCATGATTTCAATGCCTGCCAAGGTTGATTTACCTTGATAGAGGATTGTTTTGCCTCTCATCAACCAAATTAAAATTTCTCCAGATAGACCTTCTTTAATCGTATGATCCATTTTGCCAAATTTGGGTGAAGGTAAATTCACCACTTGGTCAATGGATCCAACGATTCTTAATCGATACGGACCACGACTTAAGACATACTCAACTTGTTTGTCTTCAATGAGTTCTGAACGAACGCGTCCACCGTTATACGTTGCGAATCGATAATGTTTACCTTGTAAATAAAGATGACAAATGAGTCCTTGAAACTTTAAACCTACATAAGGGATATTCGCATATGAAAAAAAGAATGAGGTTTTGTCTTCGGGGAAATGATTACCTTGCATCCATACATATGAGGACGGAAAAGAAGTTCCCCAATCCTTTTCTAAATATCCTTTACCACCGGTAAAATCAATCGATTCTCCGTTGACATTTAACTTCCCTTTGAATGTATGCATGAGCGAAATAACACCGTGATAGCATTCCATATTTGGTAAATAAGCAAACGGACCCATGATGGAAGGATTTAAGAAACCTTGGTTCAATGGTGTAGGATTCAGAATTTGTAAATCGCCTTTGATTGCAAATCCTTCTTGTTTTAAATCGAGATGGAGATGGTCAAGAGAAAACTGATTCATGCCTAAGGCAACTTTAAATTGATTTTTTTCAGGAAGAAATTCCGCAATCGGATATCGTATATAAACATTTTTTAATGTTGGTTTGGCACCATGACGAACTAAAAAGACTTGGACAAAAGCGTGTGGATCTTTTTTTGCAAGTGAGACGCCAGGAATAAGTGCGAGTGATATTAACTGGTCTTTTGACACCAATTTAAAATACCAACCCTCAAAATACTTTTGAGTTTTATCGAAGCCTTGATAGATTTCGGGTTTGTTTACGTTATTCATAAAAAAAGCTAAGGTTTCCCTTAGCTTAATTTTACTCTAAAAAACAAATTATAAAAATTATGGTTGAAATGCTCCAAACAAAACTAACCAAGTAAGAATGGTTTTAGCGATAAGTGATAAGACGATATAACCTCTTTCGCCATGGAGATAGTCCTTAAACTTGCCCACTCCTAAGTATTGTAGAATCATGTTAACTGGAAAAGTGTTAAATGCAATAAAGTAGGTCCCAAGAATAAACCAAACAAATAATGGGGGTTGTGGGAGTGTTGCATCATATAATGCAGGATTCGAAAGAATATATGTTGCAATTGCAACCCATGGTGCTAAACCAATTATCGTACCAAATATAAATGGAAGCCAGTTTACTTTTTTACCGACTTTGGATTCACCTTGGTTTAATAATTCCATATCTAAACCAAATAAGTTCATTGCCGCGTTAGATAAAGCAATTAAGGCAAATACTGCAATATCTCGAACACCAAAAAGAGAGGAGATTAATACAATCATAAGTGAGGAGCTTAATGCATATTCATACCAACGATATTGGTTAATACCTACGCGCAATCCGGCTCGGTATTTTTTCTTGAATGGATAAGCAATTAAAAAATGGAAAAGAGCTGATAAGAGCAGAAAGCTTGCTGTCATGGGCAAGAAAGGTAATTCGAATAAAGTGTCTGTGGTTCTTAAAACCAAGGTTCTTAAAACTTCGTCAAAAGCCAAATAGTTACCCCAAACAGGAATAGTAAATGTTTGTGTGCCTGTTCCATCTAAATTTGGATAGATAAAGAAAGCGAACAACATCATCAATACACCTTGAATGAGGTGGACGAGACCCATCGTCTTATTGAATTTGATCAACTTATCAACTTTTTGATCAAAGGTCGCTAGTGCTACTTCTGCCATACTTTGTTTTTTCTCCTTTTTACTAAGTATTAACAACCCTATTATAGAGTAATCCTCTTATAATGTTCCTAGGAAGCATGCATGATCCATAAATTTATCAAAGGAACGAATCCAAATCGACCTACTCTTTTGCTTTTACACGGCACTGGTGGGGATGAAAACGACTTATTACCTGTCGCTAAAATGATTGATCAGGAAGCCAATTTATTGTCCGTACGCGGTGAAGTAATTGAAAACGGCATGCCACGATTCTTTCGTCGTCTTTCTCCTGGGGTGTTCGATGAACAAGATTTAATGTATCGAACGAGTCAACTACATGATTTTATTGACCAAGCGAGTAAAACTTACGACTTTGATCGTAGTGATGTCATTGCGGTTGGTTATTCTAACGGAGCGAATATCGCTGCAAATATGCTCATGCAAATTCCATATAGTTTAAGAGGGGCCATCTTGATGCATCCAATGTTGCCGCGAAAAGATGAACACATTCCTGAACTTAAAAATACGACTGTCTTAATTACCGCAGGCAATAATGATCCAATTGTGCCTTTAGAAAGCACACAAGCTTTGAAAACAGTTCTAGATCGACACGGTGCTAACGTCTCATTAAGTTGGTTCAAATTTGGTCACAAGTTGTCGAGTGAGGAAATTCAAGTTATTATCAAATGGTATCAACAATCTATGGTTCACCACAGCAAGCATTTAAATTAAAGGAGAAATGATATGGGTCCATTCTTAGGTTTTTTGACGGTGTTCTTTATTGTGATGAGTTCAACAAGAAAAGGTGTGAAGATATTTCTTGAAAAAGTTTTAATTCGTAATAAGAAAAAAGAAGTTAAAACTTCTTGGGACTTAGAACTTCTTCTGACACTACAAAAATATCATCGATATTTCGGTATCGGTGCATTATTAAGTGCCTTACTCCACGCCGCTTTACAATTCTCTATTACAGGTGCACCAAGTTTAACCGGTGGCACCATGGTTGGATTATTAGTGGTTCAAGGTGTGACTGGCTATTTACAAGAAAACAAAAAAGGAAATTTAAAAGTGTTGAATGCAATTCACGCTATTATTCCACCGGTTCTTATTCTTCTCATCGTCTTACACATCATTTTTAATTCAACATTCATTGCAGGGTTAGGCATCGGCGGATAATCTAAATTTATTTGGCTTTAGGAAACCACGGAAAGAAAATATTCGTGGTTTTTTCATATGCATCAAATCCCGGTTTCGTTTTCATATGCTTTTCTAATAAGGGGACCCCAGATACAAATCGTAATAACCAAGTGACAATTAATGGTGAAATTAAAGCAATGATTGGGTATACAAGTTCAAACGAATTAGCAAAACCTAAAATGGCAATGCCCCACCACATCATCACTTCTCCAAAATAATTAGGGTGACGTGTATATCGCCATAGACCCGTTGTGATCAGTTGACCTTTATGTTTGGGATCTCGAATGAAGGTTGCAAGTTGTTGATCACCAACGGCTTGGAAGTAAAATCCGATGAACCAAACCAATAACCCTAATCCTAGTAAGACAAATGAAATGGGTTGAATAGGTAGAACAATATCAGACATGATATTGGCAATTAATACGATGGAAATAACGAGCATAAACAAAGCCTGAACAAGAAAGATTCTCACAAAACTTTTAAGAAGAACATTGGGAGGTTGAATTTTAGCACGCATCGCAACATACCTTTTGTCTTCAGGTTTACCATGATTGCGTTGATGAATATGGCTGGAAAGGCGTAATCCCCAAATCGTCGTTAACACGAGCGTGAGATAACCAATGATATTTGGATTCACACCCAGAAAGAAAGTTCGAGTGAGCATGAGGATCCATGCTACCAAGACGAAACCTTGTCCCCAACCAATATCAATAATGCCAAAGTTGTTTTGTCTAACCGCAATCCAAAAATAATTGAGGAAATGAAGGAAAATGACAACCAGTGAAATCAATAAACCTGTGGTGAATAAAGTGAGTGCCATAAATTTATAGGATTCCTAAGATGAGAATGACGAGTCCGGAAGTCGCAGCCGTCACAAATGTTCCCCACACCAAATCAATAATGGTAATGGTGACTGGCCATGCCTTCAGTGTTGCAAGGTTGGTTAAATCATAGGTTGCATAGGTCACTAAACCAAACGCACCACCATAAACCACGCCTAATAGTAAATGATCACGGTGAGGATAAATTACGAATAAAACCAATCCAACAATAAACACGATATAAAAAAGTAAGGCACCAACTCGATTAACTTTATCGGCCATTAAATGACCTATATGTTTTCGATAAAGTTTGGGTGCCACTTTGACTAACCAAAATAAATCAACAACCGTAAAGACAACAAATGTAAGGATGACTTGAAAGAAAAAATCCATAGGTTTACCTCTATGGATTTATTATATAAGGTTTAATTAACGAGAGGCTTTTAAAGCACGGACAATTCTTAAAATTCGCGCAAGGGTGATAAGGGCGAGGGCAAAAAACAAACCACTCGCTGCAATGACTGCGGCAAGTTCTAAGGCTAATGGACCAGCATTGTTATACACGAGGTAAGCAGCATATCCGCCACCGCCAAGACCAGCAAGACCAACCAAGACTAGTAAAATTCCTAATAAACTGATGGGTAAACCGGGTGTTTTACCTAATGGCTTTTCGATAGACTTGGGATCCAATTTTGTTGAGGTGTCTTGATTCGTTTTTGGTGCCATCGACATTAACGTTTGAATTAAGGTAAAAATTTGATCAACTTCTCCATCGGTCATTGGGGCAGGAGTGTATCGATAACGCTTACCTAAAAATTTCTTTAATTTAAAATCTTTTTTATGATGACCTAACTTGCGATCATAAAATTCTTTTCGTACTAATCCAAATTCAAATAATTTTTTACCTACAAAATCACGTTTCTTTTCGGTAAGGAAAGAACCTAAAACCACAAGAGGTGGTAAGTTTGCATTTGGATTTTTAACAGGTTGTTTAGCCATGAGTTTATTTTATCAAGATTTCTTGATAAGTTTGTAAATTTGTTTTCTTAAGGTCCAAACAATGGCTAAGATTGCAAGAATAACGCCGATTAAAGCGGTATTTGCAATGCCGTTAATGCCAAATGAGGGTAAGTTTACCGTATGTCTTAAATAAATCCCAAACAGTGCCCACACAATAACTGCCCCATAATAAGCATCCTTTTGTCTGATGGTGGTCAGAACCCCAATCAAAATGGTAATGACCAAGATGATGGTGGTCATGATTTGTTGACTAACTTCTCCGCCATTCCAAATCCAAGGATATGAATTTGCATCGGCGACAATCATGGTGGTCACATTAGCGACCGTTGCAACGGTAATCCAACCAAAATAAATTCTAAATGGGATGGTGGTAAGACCAAGATCGCCACGGAAGGTTAAATTGATATAGACAAGAGAGGCAAATAAAATTAGCATAAGGACTAGAGATAAAGGGAATTGTAAGTAATGCCAAGCAAGAATCCAACCAGCGTTAGCCAAACTGGAAATCGTAAAGGCAATATCAATTTTAAATAAGTGACGATTCATCGGCGTTTCAACATTATCTTGAATATGTTTTAATCGCCATCCAACATAGATTGCCAATACCGTATAAATCACTGCCCAAATTGAAAATGTTAAACCAATTGGGGCAAAGTAATTTGCATACGTATCGGAAATCACACCCGTTTCTAGGCCGTTAATGGGTAAAATGTTTGCTAAACCATTGAGAATTAAGGCAATCAAAAGACTTAAAGCAGAGACGATATTCATGATTTTGGCATTACGTTTTGTATATTTCATTTTGATTGACTCCTTTTCGATAACCAAGTTTTTACTTGGGTTACTTCGTGTGGAAATCCTAATCCCTCAAATTTGAGAATCAGTGGTATTCCATACCTTAATTGTATTTTATCACCTGCAGCACCAAAGGTTTTACCCCATGAGCGATTTCCACTTACGGCAACACCAATCACAAATTTAGAGAATTGATGAAGAAAATTCGATGTAAGGTCTGTAATCTCACCGAAATTTACAGATCGGGTGATTAAGAAAATGTCGTGTGTTGAATCGGGTTGATAGCTTTGAATATCAAAAACAGGATAACCTAATTTATCCGCGAACTTTTTTCCTAAGCCTGTCATCGAATCGACGACGATGACAATCATGGACTACTTCTTTCCAAAGTGTTTAACTAAAAAATTAACAATCGGTTGTGGCTCAAATCCACGAACGACGTCTTGTTGATAAATCACGGCAGGCGTACTCATAATATTGTATTGTTTGGTCAATTGAGCAAATTCATCAGCCTGTTGGGTTTGATGAACCTCTCTTAGGTTGTCTTTGTATTGATCGCGCATTGCCATTTTTAAAAACATCTTCAAGTTTTGGCAATTGGGGCAGTTGTCCTTTGTTAAAATGATGGCCTTATCCATATTGATGACCTATTTATTAATTTTGCTCTTATTAAAGTTAAAGTCGTTATCGTCAAGGGCGACGGATTTCATTTTTTGATAGCCGTTACCTTTCATCGAGAAGTAGTCCATCGTTTTGGTTTCAGTATTGAGACCATTTAAAACGACAGGGTTGACTTCTTCGTGTTCAAATTGAGGTTCAAAACCTAAGTTCATTAATGCTTTATTGCAGTTATAACGAACAAAGACTTTAACGTCATGGGCTAAATCAACTGGGTCATACACGCTTTCGGAGAGTTCTTCTTGTTCTTTATAAAGTTTTTGTAATAATTCTTGCATCCAAATGGTTAATTCATCTTGTTTGGATTTGGAAAGTTTTGCAAAAATTTCTTGAGAGATTTTTCCAATATAAAGTCCATGAATCGCTTCATCGCGAAGAATCAAATTAATGATTTCTCCGGCTTGCATCAACTTACCTTGTCCATAAAAATAAAGCGGGTAATAGAAACCGGAATAAAATAACCAAGTTTCTAAGAAGACGGATGCGACCATCGCCTTCCATTGGGCAATAAAAAATTCTTCTTCGCTAAAATTTACTTTATCGGGAGAATACTTCTTCAAATAATTCATTTGATCGAGGGTCTCATATTGACCGACGATTAAATTCATAATCGCTTGCAAGTTTTTGTTTTTCTTTCCCCATTCAAATAATTCGTCAATTTCATGAGTGGATAAAAAGGTCATAAAGATGTTGGAGTAGGATTTAGCGTGAACAGCATTTTCCATTGCCGCCATCCAGTTAATAACAGCTTTACGTTGGTGGAGAGCGTCTGGCATGGAACGCGAAACAACTGGCATCCCAATATCACCTTGATACGTATCTAAAAAAGTAAGAATGAGTAAATTTAAAGAATATGCCTTTTTAACTTGTTCATTCAATAATTTCCAGGTTAATAAATCCGACTGTAAAGAAACGTCTTCAGGACGCCAGAATTGGGAAAGGTTTTGTTCGTAGAACTGTTGGGTAAAGGTGTCTTCAGTTCCATTCCAATTGGCACCAGAGAATTCTTCCTTGGGTTTAAAAATGAGGGGTTTAAAAGTATTGCCAGGTTGTTTGCTCATCGTCTTTCTCCTTTTAGATTAATTTATACGACGCAGGATTCGCATTCTTCAATTTTCAATTTTTGCGTTCGCGTATAGTATAGAGTTTTGACACCTTGATAGTGTGCATAGAGATAATACCTTACGAGTTCCTTGGTTGTCACGTTTGAGGTAATGCCTAATTCAAATGAGATACCTTGATCCACATGCTTTTGTGCAGTGGCAATGACATCAATAACCTTGAAGTTATCAATGCGATATGCACTTTCATACATAAATGCAGCGGTATCCAAGGAAGGCATTGGGAAGTAAGTCTTTGAATTGCCATAGGTGCGTTCTTCAATGAGCTGTTTGATGGGGGTTAAGGAAGGAGTAGCAGACATAACGTAGGCAATCGAACCATTAGGGGCAACTGCTAAACGGTGAGAATTATATAAACCATATGTCATGACATCTTTTTTTAATTGTTTCCAGTCCGCATCGGTTGGAATATAAATGCCTTTGAAGATTTCTTTAACTTTATCGGATTTCGGTAAGACTGCTCCACGACCTTCAAAATAGGTTCCGTCGGCATACTTACTGGTTTCAAATTGATAAAACTTTTGTTTGGTTTCTTTTGCTTTTTGCATCGAGTGGACTAATGAATAATAGTTTACTTGGGCAAAGAATACGTCAATTAAATCGATGTCTTCTTCAGATCCGAATAAAATATAATTTTCTGCAATATACCCATGGTGACCCATGATGCCAAATCCAACAGATCGGTTAAGGCGATTAGCTTTTGCAACGGCTGGGACATAAGAAATGTTCGTGCGTGTTGAAACAGAGTTCATCACATCCATCGCTGCATACACTGTTTCTTTGATGGTATTGTGCTTAATCATATTACCCATGTGACCGCTTGCGAGATTGCATGAGATGTCCATCCCAATTTCATCTTGTTCTTTTTTATCATAATCCGCATAGTGGGATGTAATGGTGGGTTGAAGAATTTCAGTGCACAGGTTAGAGAATTTAACTGGTAACTTTAATGGGTTAACTTTGTTGACGTTGTCCACGAACATAATATAGGGATAGCCAGATTCACCTTGTAAAGAGGCAATCATATCTAATAATTTTCTTGGGTTGACTTTACGTTTTCTTATATCAGGATTTTCAACAAGTTTGTCATACCAGTAATCCATATTGGTCGAAACATCCGCAAAATCAATGCCATATGCTTTATATACGGTGTGTGGATAAAACACATACATATCTTTGTTTTCTTTTGCGAGTTCAATCATCTTGTTTGGAATAACAACACCCATGGACAACGTTTTGACACGGACATCATCATCAGCATTTAATTTCTTGGTATTCAGGAAGTCTTCAATGTCTGCATGGAACACATTTAAGTAAACCGCTCCTGCGCCAGCGCGTTGACCCATTTGATCAGCGTATCGGAAATTGTTATCGAGTAACTTAGCAACGCCGACAACACCTTTCGAAACATTCGGTACATCTTTAATGGCTTCACCCTTAGCACGTAAGTTGGTGAGGTTGATGGAAACACCGCCACCGATTTTTGATAGTTGCATCGAGAATTCGGAAATGCGAGCAATATCATTTAAGGAGTCGCCAGCTTCGAGAAGGAAGCAAGACACAAATTCACCACGTTTTTTCTTTCCGGTATTTAAAAGGGTGGGAGTGGCTGGAACGAAGTCCTGAGCAATTAAACGTCTGATGATGTTTTTTGCGAGTTCAAAATCACCATCCGCATGATAAAGGGCATTAATGGAAAGGCGATCTTCATAACGTTCAAGAAAGACCTTCTTGTCACGGCTCTTTAAAGCGTAGTCGTTATAGAATTTAAAGGCGCCCATGTAGGTGGGAAAACGAAACTTCGCATTGTAAGCAATGTTAAAGATTTCCGTCACTTGTTCGTGGGTATATTTCTTTAAAAACTCATCTTCGTAGTAGTCGTTTTCGACTAAATAATCTAATTTTTCCTTTAAAGAATGAAAAAATTGAGTTTTTTTGTTAATTTCGTTTAAAAAGTAAGAGCGTACCGCTTCTTTGTCTTTTTGTAAGTCCTTTAATTGGCCTTTTTCATCAATCACCTGATTGTTGAGCAAGACCCATTCAGGAATATAATTCTTTTCCATTCAAATGGCCTCCGAACTAAACCTAATGATGGGGTTGAAAGATGTTTCACACTTTCATACCTTAATCGCCTTAGGTGAAAACCATTTTTGTCTAACCAAGGTGAAATAGTCAATACTATTTTGGGTGTGGAATTACTAATTCTTTACTATTACATAGTAAACATCGTAAGAATAAAGCCTTAAATTTTATTGTTAATTTTTACTTTTTCAACGCGAAAATTCGTTTTCAATTTGTTTCAACTCTAGTAAGATATGGATAGGAGAAAAACAAAGATGAAATTTACCTTAGCGCCACTGCCTTATGCCTATGACGTTCTTGAACCGATCATTGATGCAAAAACGATGGAAATTCACTACAGCAAACACCATCAAGCCTATGTGAATAACCTCAATGCGGCTTTAGAAAAATATCCAGCATTACCAGAACAATCGATTGAACAACTTTTAAATAACTTGGAAAAGCTTCCAGCGGATATCCAAGCTGCTGTAAGAAACAACGGTGGTGGTCATTTTAATCACACGATGTTTTGGTCTTTATTAATTTCAGAAAAAAAATATCTCGCTCCAAGTGCGACTTTGATGTCGCGCATCCAAAAGGATTTTGGATCATTTGATGCAATGAAAGAACAATTTAGTAATGCTGCCAAGACTCGCTTCGGATCTGGTTGGGCTTGGTTAATTGTAGATACAACTGGAAAATTAAAAGTTACATCAACACCAAATCAAGATGTACCATTTAAAGAAGGTAAACCGATTCTTGGTTTAGATGTTTGGGAACATGCATATTATTTAAATTATCAAAATCGTCGACCAGATTACATCACTAATTTTTTCAAAATTATTAATTGGAAAAAAGTTGAAGAAAATCTTCGTTAATTTTTTAAAAATTTTTTAAAATAATCCTTGTATTAAATTCCTAGCGTGTTAAGGTTATACATACAAGGAGGAAACCTCGCATGGCCACAAAGCAAAAAGCAACGACAAAACCTGCTGCAAAAGCAAAGAAAGCAGTTGCTACTAAGAAACGTTAATCCTTAAAAGGAAAAATGAAAAAAACCATTTGTGAAAGCAAATGGTTTTTCTTTTGTATAATGAATTTAAGATGTATGAATCACCCACATTTAAATTAATTAAAAAAATAGGTAATCTCGAATGGAGAGAGTATCAAGAGTTTTTCACCGTCGCGATTCATGAACCTTCTTTGCAAGGTTATTCAGGCTTTGGTTATTTATTCAATTATATTTCTGGCAATAATCGTCAAGGTGTGAAAATGAAAATGACCGTGCCTGTGATTAATGATTTAGATGAAAAAGAAAAAAGTATGGAATTTGTGATTCCAAAAATTCACACACAAGACATTCCTCAACCTCTTTACCAACAAATGAAAATCAAACATTATCCTTCGCAAATGGTGATCGTCTATACGTTTTCTGGTTATATTCCAAAAGAAAAAATGGAAGACATCACAGAAAAGATGAAAGACTTTGCTAATACCGAAAAGTTAATCCCAAGCGGTGATTTAAAAATTGCCCGCTATAACGGGCCTTATACATTGCCATTTTTAAGACACAACGAAATCTGGCTTAATGCGTCGCCTGCTGGCAAGCTGAGCAAAGACCATAAAGCGTAAATTGGTGATGATGCAGTGCAAAATGATGTTGTTTTGCCATTTTGTTTTCAAACGCTTGTAATGGACAATCTTCAATTAAAACTATTTTTTTACATTGCGTACAAACAAGTTGGTGATGATGACTCTTTTCTTTGAGTTGATAGAGAGGTGTCGTTTCGGTTTCTAACGTTAGTTTTTCTACGATGCCAACTTTTAAGAATTGTTCAATGATTCGAAATACAGTTGAGTGAGAAATGGATTTGGCTTTATTCTTTTTTGAAACAAGCTGAAAAAGACGATCAAGGGTGATGGGGTGGGTGTCTTCTAGAATATGGAAAACCAAATCTCTTGCCGGTGTATTCTTTAAAGCATAATCATGAAAGAAATCTTTGTGGCAATCTATTTTCTTACTCATACACGTTTCCTTCCTTGAATGGAGGTAATTGTTACCGTCAACGCCCAGACAACGGTATAGGTGACAACCAGTGTGCTACCCGTTGGTAAATCAAACCAAAGTGATAAACCAAATCCAATGATAAAATTCGCAATCGCGATGAGAATACCGTAAAGAAAACTTTGCTTAAATCCAAATTTAAAATTCATCATAATTAAAGTTGGAAATAATAAGAAACTCGACATTAATAACGATCCTGTTGCCCGAATACCCACAATCACTAACCATGAAGTGAGAACCGTAATACCCAATTGAAACCACTGAGGTTTAAGGTGATTAACTTTAGCAAAATCACGATCAAATGACATGGTCATTAATTCTTCAAAGAAGAAAATGAATAAGACGGTTATCAGAACGAACAAAATGATGATGATGAAAACATCAAGTTCTCTTAATAAAAGTAAACTGCCAAATAAGAACTGTTCAATTCTTAGATTTTGATTTGGATTGGTTGCATTAATCAGGGTTCCAAGTGCAATCGCCGACGTGGCAATACCACCGATGATGCTATCGCTATACCCCTTATTACTTTCTACAAGTACATGAATGGTAAACGAGGCAAGAGTAGCCACCAACAAATTTAACCAAAGAGATTGTTCAAAGAATGTAATGGAGATTGCGATAGAAAAGTAGGCAACGTGTGATAATCCATCACCAATATAAGCCATCTTTTTAAGCACTAAGAAATGCCCGATAGCGCTCGCTAAAATCGCAACCAAAAGACCAACGAATAAACCTCGTAAAACAAAATCATATTGGAAATATTCCAAAAATTGATTAATGGTCATGATGATCTCCGTGTGTATGGATAAAAGGTGAGAACTCTGGATGTTCGCAGAAAGCATCATAGGTTCCATCAAAAAGTATTTTATGTTCTAGGTAAATAACGCGTTTGATATGGCTAGAAAAACTTGGTAAATCATGGGTAATGATGACATAGGGTGTACGTGCTTTTTTTAATTGAGAGAGAATGTCATAGATAGAGTCCTTACGATTGACGTCTAACGAACTTGTGGGTTCATCCAAAAAAACGATGTCGGGTTTTTGCACCATCATACGAGCAAACAAGACCATTTGTTTTTGACCTAACGATAATAAAGAAAAACGATGGTTTTGAAAAGCTAACAAAGAAAACTTTTTTAATGTGTTTTCAATTGCCTTCATATCGGTTTGATTAAGCCACCGTGGGAAAGATTTTTTAGCAATCAATCCTTGGCTTACCACTTCTTTTACGGTCATGGGAAATAATCGATCGCCCAAAGATAGCACTTGGGGAAGATATCCAACCGATAAATTCTTTTGAATGCTCACTTCACCAGCATCCGCTTTGATTAAACCTAAAATCACTCTTAGCAGCGTTGTTTTTCCTGCACCATTTGCACCGATTAAAGCCACTTGATCTCCTGAATGAAAAGCTAAAGAAACTTGATCAATCACGTGAATTTGATCGAAGGTGATTTGTAAGTTGCGGATTTCAATCAATGATTTAGATTTCACTTTGTGCAATTGCCTCATAATTCAGTAATAGTAATTCTTGATAGGTTACATCGGCTTCAAGTTGAGATGCACTAATCGTTTCTAACGTATAAAGTGTTGCCGTTTCTAAAGTTGAATCACTTTCTAATAATGTTTCAGTGACGGCAGCATTATCTGTGGAAGAAATATAAAGCAAGTTTGTATCCAGTGCCCTCATTAAATTTTTAAAATCAATGATGGATTGAGCAGTTGGTACAACTTCAGATGAAAACCCAGGATAGGGTGTCAAAACATGGATGTCATAGTTCACTAAGTACCCAAGGGCATTATGGCCAGCAAAAACAATGTCGAGCTCTTCACCTTCAGTCACGAGTTCATCATAAAGGGAAACGGCATCCAGCAATGCTTCCTCAATTAAAATTTGTCGGGATTGAATGAGAAGTTCGTGTTCGGGTAAAAGCGTAATCAATTCTGTGGCAATGATTTCAAGCATCATTAGTCCGTTTGCTGGATCAACCCAATAGTGAGGATCACCTTCATGGTCATGTTCATCTTCAATAGAGGTAGAATCAGATTGCTTTTCATCTGAAGGTAACGTCGGTAATAATGAAACATAACTTGATAGATCAATCAGTTTTCCTTGAACTGTGTCTTCAATGAGATGAATCCAAGCTTCAAAGTTTTCACTGGAAAACAAGACAAGATCAGCTTGATTTAATTCCACGCGCTGACTTGGAGTAGGTTCATAGTCATGGGGGTCAACACCGGCAGGTACCAACCACTTCACATCCATCAAATCGCCCGCTAGAGAGGATGCAAGACTATATTGAGGAAATAACGTTGCAATAAGCAAAGGTTCGGTATTCACGGTGGGACCACAACTTGTTATGAAGAAGACAAAGAGTGCGAATTTGAGTTTACGGAAAACCATATACATAACCCCTTACGGAAGTATCATATCAAAGAATGATGCAAATGCAAACTATTTGCGTTTAGTTTGATTTAAATCAAGTGGAATTCCTAAAATTTGATCAATCTTAAAAACAACCCAACTTAATAAGAACACGACAAGAAGGATGGCTGTTGCAACCCAAGCAAACGTTTCAAAACCAAGTGTTTGAACATCCAAAAAAAAGTATGGATAAATGGTTTCTCCACCGTTTAAATGGAAACGACCACCCAAGTTAATATAAGTAAAAAGGTAAAAGACATATGTCGAGAGGGTGAATAAATTCCCTCCGATATAGAAATTTTTTAAACGACCTTTTTTGTCAAAAAAAGCATAATCAAGAACCACAAGGAATGGAACTGCAAAATGAATAAAGATGTCCTTTAAACTAAAGATTTGATAGGCAATTTGATGATCGGCAATATAAGGAATTAACACAAAGGAATACACAATCGTGGTTAGGGATAAAAAGACAATTAACGTTTGTTTAAAAAAATGAATCCAATTAGAGCGTTGGGTTCTAAAAATTTGATTCAATAGAAAGATTGTGTATAAAAGTGCCGTCAGCAAATTTACGAAACTTGTAAAGTAACTTAAAACCTCTAAGACGTTTACGGCATCGCTAATGGTTAAATACAATCCAAATAACGTAATGGATAGGATAAGAAACTTAAACGCAATGGAAAGAAAATTTTTCACGAGATTTATTATAAATCAAAATAGAGCTTCTTATTCTGTTCTTAAAGCAATGACTGGATCTTTTCTTGCGGCGATACCAGAAGGAATCAAACCAGCAAGTAAGGTTAAGAATGTCGATAAAACAACTAAACCACCAGCATAAACAGGAGATAACGATGTGAAGTTGGCAATATCAATTAAATTAAGAATGATGATATTAATTGGAACATTGAGAACAAGGGTAATGGCAATACCTAATACTCCGGAAACAAATCCAATAAGAATGGTTTCTGCATTAAAGATTCTGGCAATGTCTTTCTTTCTTGCTCCAAGCGAACGCATAATCCCGATTTCCTTTGTTCTTTCGATGACAGAAACATAAGTAATGATGCCAATCATGATTGAAGACACCACAAGTGAGATAGAAGCAAAGGCCGTTAATACAATCGCGATAGTATTAATCAAGTCAGTAATCGTGGAAGTAATATTAGCGGCCAAATCGGTGTATCGAATCATATCGAGTTCGTCTCGTAATGCTATTGTTCCATCGTAGTTGTAGGCGTCGATGTAGGCTTTAATTAAATCTTTTGATTCAAAGGAACTTGGAAAAATTTGAGCAGAAACTGGGGTCATATCACCACCAATTTGACGCATTCTTTGTTGATATACAGATAGAGAGTTGATGGCCGTTCCACCAATCACGAAATAACCAAGATTCGTTTCGCTATTAAAACCACTGATTTGATCCTGAACCACTTGTGAATTAAGCGCGCCATCAATTGAATCTTCATAAGCAAAATCTGTTAATAAAGATGTGTACGCTAAACCAGCGTTAAGGAGCTCAGCACTTGCTGAAGGTTTAACCCTTAAAATACCGACAACTTTTAATGGTAAAAGTGCTTTTTCGGTAGATGCTTCGGCATCAAATACACTTTGAACATCATTGGTTTTATAGATCGGTCTTTCTTCAGTGGATTGGTCTTGATCGATTTGATAATAAAGATCATTGGGTATCCATTTAATTTTAAATAATCCTTCATTAACGTCTTCAGAAACAACATCGTTTAAATCAATACCTTCATTGGCATTAATATCATAGAAACTAAAGAAACTTTCATCAATGCGATTTTGTTTGTCGACAATTAAAACAAGTTCATCTTTTGCTTCTGGATAACGACCATTCAAAATGTCATATTGTGTACGGATAAACGTTTCATTGTTTGGTAATTCATAAAAATTACGTGAAAATGCAAATTGGCCACCGGTTCCTGGACTACGGATAATATTGGTGTTAGATGAGGTTGTCACCATTAGGTTCATCGACATCGAACGGGTATAAGTAATCGCGTTGTAATAACTTGAATCCATTCCTGAAAGATAATTCAAAAATTCATCATCAATTTTATTGTTATGAAGTTGGACTTGTCCGGCTACATATTCTGTAATGGGCGTGTTGGGATCTGGGAAATCATTTTCTGAATCTCGAACGGCTGCGGGTGGACCAAATGCCGTAATCGATTGAGGAATCGAGATTGGAAAACCCGCCAAGGTATCACTTTGTAAAGAACCAACATAAATGTTCATCCCTTCGGAGATGGATAAAACAAGGGCAATACCAATGATGCCAATACTTCCCGCCAAAGAGGTGATCAGTGTTCTACCTTTTTTAGTAAGTAAGTTATTGGCAGACGTTTTTAAGGCAGTTGTAAAAGGCATCGTGGTCCGTTTTGTCATTAATTTTCCAGAGGTTTCTGAATCGATGACTTCAGGACGTGAATCATCAACAACGCGACCATCTAATAATTTCACAATGCGGTCAGAATGCGCAGCAGCAAGTTCAGCATTATGCGTCACCATGATGACAAGTTTGCCTTTGGCAATTTTCTTAATTAATTCAAGAATTTGTCCGCTGGTATTTGTATCAAGCGCACCGGTGGGTTCATCCGCTAATAATATTTTTGGATTGTTCACTAAGGCACGAGCAATCGCAACACGTTGCATTTGTCCGCCGGATAATTGGTTGGGACGTTTGTAGACATGGTCCTTTAATCCAACTTCGATTAAAACATCTAAGGCACGTTTTCTTCTTTCTTTTTGACCAACACCAGAAAGTCTAAGGGACATTTCAACATTATCAAGAACGGATAAATGAGAAATTAAGTTATACGTTTGGAAGACGAAACCAATCGTCGCATTTCGATAGCTATCCCATTCTGATTCAGTAAAATTCTTAGTGGATTTGCCATCCACAATTAAATCACCTGATGTATATCGGTCTAAGCCCCCGATAATATTCATCATCGTGGTTTTACCACAACCTGAAGGACCTAAAATAGACACAAACTCATTATTTCTAAATGAAAGATCTACCCCTCTTAAAGCTGGAAAGGGTTGTCCTGCTACGAAGTAATTTTTAACGATACCTTTTAAAACTAACATTGATTTGACCTCCAAATACAAAAACCATTATACGAGCAATTATTTGCATTGGTATCTCAAATACAAATTAAGTTGCGTTTATGTTTGGTTAAGATGCAATCTTAACGATAAATTAAGAAAATAAGAATATAACCAGTAGACAAAGCTGCCATCGTGATTGGAAAACCAATTTTAAAGAAGTCCCAAAATTTGACTTGGAAACCAAGTTTACGAAGAAAACCAATGCCAGCAATGTTCGCAGACGCTCCAATCGGCGTCAGATTACCACCAAGCGTTGCCCCAGCGAGTAAACCAAATAGTAATAAGTAAGGAGGTAAACCTAAATTTAATGTTTCACCTACACCCATCATGACGGGCAATAGGGTTGCTACATATGGAATGTTATCGATAAAGGCAGAAATGACAACCGAAATGAGAATAACAAAGGTATAAATCATGAACGGATCATTGTTGCCAACGGATTCAAATATTTGTCCCATTGCATCAATCACACCTTG
>Ga0207939_1000211_pt1 | contig 19613 bp, 18 predicted proteins | sample LakMenEpi02Jun12_FD_150663 | JGI IMG/M metagenome (GOLD analysis project Ga0207939, IMG submission 150663) | Freshwater microbial communities from Lake Mendota, WI - 02JUN2012 deep hole epilimnion (SPAdes) | ecosystem: Environmental > Aquatic > Freshwater > Lentic | place: Lake Mendota, Madison... | reverse complement strand
CGACGGGCCGAGCGCCACGGCACTACCTTGGTGCGTCGTGGGCACGCGCATCCTCACCGTTGAAGACGACGAACGCATCCGCGCCTCCGTTCGACTTGCTTTGGAAGACGAAGGTTGGACTGTCGACGAAGCAGCGACGGGCGAAGATGCAGTCACACGATTCAACGAGCAGCCCGCCGACGTCGTGCTGATCGACATCATGCTTCCCGGCATCGATGGATTCGATCTGTGTCGTCAAATTCGCGCCAAGAGCAGCGTCCCCATCGTGATGGTCACGGCACGGAGCGATACCCACGATGTGGTAGCCGGTCTCGAAGCTGGTGCGGACGACTACCTCACCAAACCATTCGCGCCCAAGGAGTTGTCGGCACGCATTCGGGCTCTCTTGCGTCGAGTACGTCCCAACGACCACCCACACTCGACACTCACATTCGGCGATCTGGTCATCATCCCCGAAGAAGGTCGCGTCACCTTGCGCGGCACGGAAGTGCCCGTCACGAAGACCGAATTCAAGTTGCTCTGTGTGTTGGCCGAGAACCCGAGTGGCGTGTTCAGTCGTGAGGCACTGCTCGAAAAGGTCTGGGACTACGACTACTTCGGCGATGGTCGGTTGGTGGACGTTCACGTTCGACGACTGCGCATGAAGATCGAGGTCGATCCGGCCAACCCGCGTCACGTGGTGACCGTGCGCGGCTTGGGATACCGACTGCAGTCGTGACCAGCCCCATTCGTCCGCCACATGCAACGTTGCGCGCAAGGATCCGCGCATTTCGTAGACGATGGAGCCCGCGTCGTGTGGGAGTACGGACGAGGATTCTCCTCACCTTCTTGGTGGGTGCGCTGGTGCTCTCGGGTGTGTTGTTCTTCTTCACGTACACACTCACACGAAGCAACCTTCGTGAGCGCGAAGGAGAACTTGGCCTCAGCAACCAACTGATTGCCGAGACGCTCGGCAGTGTTCGGGCGTCACTCGTTCTTGCGACGGTGATCACGGTGCTGGTGGGTCTCATGTTGGGAATCGTGTCCAGCGAGCGTGTCGTTCGCCCGCTGGCTGGCGCTGCCGATGCTGCGCGTGCCATCGCCGACGGACGTCTCGATACGCGACTTGAACCCACCGACGACCCGGATCTCAATGCGCTCACCGATTCGTTCAACGACATGGTGGCCCGGCTGCAGGATCGCGTCGAGCGTGACGCCCGATTTGCTTCCGATGTCAGCCACGAATTGCGATCACCGCTCATGACCCTGGCCGCGTCGGTGGAGGTCATGGTGTCGCGACGCGACGAACTACCGGAGCGTGGCCAAGCTGCCCTCGACTTGTTGGCTGCCGACGTTGCCCGCTTCAGCGGACTCGTGGAGGATCTTCTGGAAATCTCCCGCTACGACGCCGGTGCGGTTCGCTTGACGCGCGATGAATTGCAGGTCGGTGAGCTCGTGCAACAGGCGGTACTTGCCAGCAGCATGCCGCGCTCCTCGATTCATCTCGACGAACGTTGTCGCAACGCCAGAATTCATGGCGACCGTCGGCGCCTTGCACGAGTGGTGGCCAATCTCATCGACAATGCGCGCACGCACGGTGGTGGTACGGCCGCCGTCCATGTGCTTCCTGCCGACGATTCTGCGGGTCACCTGTGGCTCGCCGTGGAGGACTCCGGCGAGGGTGTTTCCGAGTCGGACTCCGAGCGAATATTCGAACGTTTCTCCCGCGGCGCGGGGGCCAGTAAACGTGGTTCGAGTGAAGGCGCCGGCCTGGGGCTTGCGCTGGTGAGGGAACATGTCCGCCTGCACGGCGGTCGAGTCTGGGTGGAACCACGCCGCGATGCAGGTACCGGAGCGCGTTTCGTGGTTGAACTTCCGTGTGATACCACGGCACCGCAGTAGCGCAGCTTCGACACGACCACGCGCCACTATTCTCTCGCCATGGCCGGCGGCGAGGATTCCCCTCGCAAGAGCAGTGGGGTCGTTCTCGCCATCGATGCGGGAACTACCGGCGTTCGCACTCGCGCCGTGTTTTCCGACGGTCGTGCTTCGATATCCGATTATCGCGAGTTCACACAGCATTACCCGCAACCTGGCTGGGTCGAGCACGACGCAGAAGAAATCTGGCAGGCGGTGCGCGCCACCATGCAAACGGTCTGCAGACATATCGACGAACCGATTGCTGCCATCGGCATCACGAATCAGCGAGAGACGGTGGTGGCAATAGATCGACGCAGTGGTGCGCCGCTGCAGCGAGCAATCGTGTGGCAAGACCGCAGAACCGCGAAGCGTTGCGATGCGCTCACCGACCACCTCCCGGCTGTCCGCGCCACCACCGGGCTGGTGCTCGACCCGTATTTCTCGGGCTCCAAGGTGGAATGGCTGTTGCGCAATACCGAAGTGGCCGACAATCCGAACCTGGCTTTTGCGACGATCGACGCATTCCTGATTCATCGCCTCACCGGCGGAGGTTCATTCGCCACGGACGTAACGAATGCTTCTCGCACGATGTTGTTCGATATTCGCTCCCTGCAATGGAGCGCCGAGATGTGCGACATGTTCGGCGTCGATCGCGCAATGCTCCCCGAGGTGGTCCCCTCGAGTGGGCGAATCGGTGCAACGGTGAGCGACGGCCACATACCTGCCGGCATCCCCGTCAGCGGAGTGGCCGGTGATCAACAGGCGGCGTTGTTTGGCCAGGCGTGCTTTACCCCCGGTAGCGCCAAGAACACGTACGGCACGGGAAGTTTCGTACTGCTCAATGTCGGCACGACATGTCCTGAGCCAACCACCGGCATGCTCACCACGGTCGCATGGAAGCTTGGTGCGGGTCCTGCCGTGTACGCACTCGAAGGAGCAATCTTCGTGACCGGCGCAGCAGTGCAATGGCTCCGCGACGGACTGAACATCATCGATGAGTCGCGGGAGATTGGCCCACTCGCCGAAACCGTGCCGGATGCAGGTGGCGTGGTGATAGTGCCGGCGTTTGCCGGGCTCGGTAGTCCATGGTGGGACCCGTACGCGCGAGGCGCGATCTTTGGGATTACCCGTGGCACTCGTCGCGCGCACATCGCACGAGCGGTGGTGGAGTCGATGGTGTTTCAAACACGAGACGTCATTGATGCCATGACCCGCGCATCCGGAGTTCCCATACGCGATCTGCGGGTTGATGGCGGCGCTGCAGTCATGAACCTGATGTTGCAGATGCAGTCCGATCAACTCGGGGTTGACGTCGTACGGCCGACGGAATTGGAGACCACCGCGATCGGTGCTGCATATCTGGCAGGACTTGCCGAGGGGGTATGGGGCTCGACTGACGAGATTGCCTCGCGTTGGGCACTGGAGCGACGCTTCTCACCACGCAACGCCGACCGTGACGCGGCACATGCCCAGTGGCTGCGAGCCGTTGAGCGCTCGCGTGATTGGATTTCCCATTAACCAGCTCACCCCAGGGTGAGTTGCACCACGGCGATCGTCACGGCAATCGTCACGACACTGATACCGACGAACAACGTCACGCCTGTCGCGATGACGGTGGAACGAAGTTTCCCCAGTTGTTCCACCGCCCGGCGCACGCCGTCGACGTCCTGCTGCAGACGTGCTTGGGCATCTGCGATTGCATCGGCGGCTGGACGTCCGAGCGCGCCACGCAGCGCACGGCGAAGATCGTGTTCCGCAGTCATCGTCGGCTACCTCCCGGCAAATTGGAGCATTGCCACCATGAGCCCACCCAGGCCAACGAAGAGCGAGATTCCTACGGACGCTCCGGTGAGGACGATCGTGGTTCGCAAGTTGCCAAGTGCTCGAACCTCGTCGCGAACTTCTGCAATCTGTCGCTCGAGCCGATCGATTCGCGCCTCCAGGGCATCGATTCGCCCACCCATCGCATCAATTCGTGCGTCCAACCGCGCTCCCAGCTCATCGATTCGTGCGTCCAACCGCGCCCCGAGTGCATCAATCTTGGCGTCGAGGCGACGTTCGGTGGCGTCGAGGTCGCAACGACGCACCAGATCACCCCAGCCGCTGGGTGGAAGAAACTCCATGAGGTCATCCGCCACGGCGGTACCGATGTGGTGCTGGAGAGATTGGTGCAACCGAAGGCGCTTGGCGTCGGGCGATGGGACCCGATGGCGGTGTGTTGCGTCGGGCGATGGGACCTGATGAATGGTTTCTGTAGTGCTCACACCCACATGTGTGCGCGAGCACGCTCGAGTTGGCAGAGATTCTCTGGGGTGCCATGGCGAGGCACAATAGGTCGCTCTCCCCACTTGTCAAGCTGAGGTGGCGCGACGTGAAGGTCGGCTTTTGGGCCGAGCCACCCGGAAGGACTACAGCTTGGGCAGGCCGTGATCGAGGTTGCGCACCGCCTGGTGAATTCGCTGCTCGTTCTCTATGAGCGCAAAGCGTACGAAGCCTTCACCTCCGGGCCCGAAGCCCGACCCCGGAGACAATGCGACGTTGCACTCGTTCACCAAGTGCGAGCAGAACTCCACGGAATTCATCTCTCGATACGCCTCGGGAATCGGCGCCCAGACGAACATGGAACCACGTGGGGATGGAATCGACCATCCGATGCGCTCGAGACCTTCGATCAATGCATCACGCCGCGACTGATACGTCTTGCAGACCTCCACCGGGAAGTCCTGAGCTTCGTTCAGGGTGACGGTTGCTGCGATCTGAATCGGCTGGAACGTCCCATAATCGAGATACGACTTGAGTTTCACGAGCGCCTGTACCACTTGCGTGTTGCCGACGAGGAAGGCACATCGCCATCCCGCCATGGAATAACCCTTGGTCATGGAGTACAACTCAACGGCGCACTCCATCGCCCCTTCGGCTTGCAGAATCGACGGCGGCTCGTAACCATTGAAACCCATGTCGGCGTATGCAAAGTCGTGAACCACGATCATTTCACGCTCGCGACAGAAGTCGACCACTCGTTGCATGAACGACAAATCCACCGTTGCACCCGTTGGGTTGTGCGGGAACGAAATCACGAGTACCCGAGGTTTCGGCCAACCGACTTCCCATGCCTTGTGCAGAGCATCAAAGAACTCCTCTTGATACTCGACGTCGACATCCGTCGCGGACAGTAGACGCCGTTGACTGCGCATCGGGATCTGGCGAAGATCGGCCCCGGCAAAGAGCGGCCCGAAGATGTGAATCGGATAACTCGGGCTCGGAACGATTGCGGCATCACCCGACTCCAGGAGCACCCACATCAGATGACTGAAGCCCTCCTTTGCGCCGATGGTGTTGGTGATCTGCAGGTCGGGGTCGAGTGTGACCCCAAACTTGCGCTGGTACATCGATGCGACGGCTTCTCGCAACTTCGGAAGTCCCCTCGACAGCGAATACCGGTGGTTCTTGGGGTTGTGCGCTGCTTCTGCCAGCTTTTCCACCGCAACGTCGGGCGACGGAATGTCCGGATTTCCGAAACCAAGATCGATGACGTCGTCACCCTCGCGACGAGCGGTGATTTTCAGGTTGTTGATGATCGTGAACACATACGGCGGCAGGTTGCTGATGCGCCGAAAGTCCACGGATCAAGCCTAAGTCGCGCTGGCAAATCGAGGCAGGAGCGCAGCACCAATCGCACCGGCGTGCTCGCCGAGTTGTGCAACCCTGAGGTCCGGATGCTGTCGCTGCTCGGGTGAGTACAACGTTTCGAGGAACCAGCGTCGCAACATCGGCATGAAGAAGTCCGCCGCTACCGAGACACCACCTCCGATCACGATGACATCGGGGTCGCTCACGTTTGCGAGATTGGAGAGACCGATTGCCAGCCAGCGTGCGTAGGCCTCCAACACCGTGACCGCATCAGCGTCGCCTTGCCGAGCACGTTCAATGACGCTCTCACCCGACTCCCCGCTGGCGAGCATGCGGAGTCCTCGGCCGGATGCGTAGACCTCCCAGCAGCCCTTGCGACCGCAGGTGCACCGCGGTCCGTCCGGATTCACCACCATGTGCCCGATCTCCCCTGCGAATCCGTTCACTCCTCGCTGCAGAGTCCCGTTCACGACATGTCCACCGCCGATACCCGTACCGAGGGTGACCATCCACATGTTTCGCGACTCGCGGCCGGCGCCGAATCGCCATTCAGCCAGAGCCGACGCGTTGCCGTCATTGTCCACCCAAATTGGGCGGCCGAGTCGGGCTGCAAGTTCGGCCTTCACTGCGACATCGATGGATCCGGGAATGTTCGGTGACGCGCGCATGACGCCATCCAAGGTGATGAGCCCCGGTACCCCGACCGACATCGTTTCCACTTCGCCGAGCTCCGTTGCCAATTGGGCCAGCGTGTCGACAAGTTGCGAGGCGTGAGGCGTTGGGTACCGAACTTGGCGGATGATGTCACGCTCACTCGAAATATCGGCATCGACATCGATCACAACGCCAAGGCACTTCGTGCCACCAACGTCTATTCCTGCTGCGAGCTTCACGACTCGGCGCGAGTCTTCAATTCTTTCAAGGTGTGCAGAATGCGCACCTCGGCGCGACGCTTCACAAAACCCGGAAGTGGAACGATGAGTTCGATCTTCAGTGAATACGTGATGTCGGTTCCGTCACCGGACGGGGAAAAGGTGTAGGCGCCATCAATCACCCGCATGATGTCACCCTCCACGAGTGACCACGAGATGCGTTCAGGGGCTTGCGAATAGTCGTACGACAACGTGTAGTGCGTGCTTCGTCCGAGCGCACTCGCGCGGTACTCCACCTTGGTTGCGCGACCGCTGGCATCCCGCTCGAGCACGTTGGCTTCCTTCACGTCGCGCGCCCACTCCGGGTACCGCTCAAAATCCACCGCGACGTCGAAACAACGCGATGCCGATGCCGCGACGTGCTCGGTGTCGGTTGCCTGGTCGATCACGTCGGCAAGGCTAGTTGGTGATGCGCAGTGCAGCGGCGAGGCGGCCAACGAGCACTGAGTAGTCGAACTCGGCAACGGCACGGGAGCGAGCCGCCATGCCCATCGATGTGCGTAGTGACGAATTCGTCAACAAGTGGGACAGTCGTTCGGCGGTGTCGTCTACGCTCCGCGGGTCGCGCACCACGTAACCGGTGCGTCCGTCCTCGACAGCCTCTGCTGCACCGCCGCTATCACCGGCGATCTGGGGAACCGCGCACGCCGCAGCCTCGGCAAACACGATGCCGAAGCCCTCTTGTTCGAGTCCACCCCAGCGATGTTGACACGGCATCATGAACACATCAGCGCATCCGTAGAGCGCCGGTAGGTCGTCGTCTGGCACGCGCCCGAGCAGACGCACCGGTGCGTTCAGTTCTTTGATGAGTGCCTGCAATCGATCGTGTTCGCGCCCCGTACCGCCGATCAACATGTTGACACCACCGAGGTTGGAGTCGTGGCGCGCCACATTCGCAACACGGGATGCCGCCGCCACCTTGGCCACCGCACGAATTGCGACGTCGAAGCCTTTTCGTGGCACCAAACGACTGACTCCAACCACCAGCGGCGCATGTGGTGATACACCGAATTTTTCGCGAGCCGCCCGTCTCGCCGAATCGTCGAGCGGCACGAAGCGCTGCGTGTCCACCCCCGGAGGAATCTGCACCACCTCCGACGATCGATGGCCGTGGCTCATCGTTCCCCCCATCGCACGGATTGCTTCCGCTGCCGGGTATCGACCCGACGCAAACACGTGCGTAGCTCCCCGCAACACACGTGCGAGGGCGTGACGCGACACAGGCAGTCGGCCGGGAACCACGATCTCTGCACCATGCACCATCACGCTGTACGGCAAGGACAGCGAACGACCAACCATTCCAAGCGGCAATGCCGGGTCCAACACCACATGCTCCGCACCGAACTCGCGAGCCAGACGCTCGATTCGTCGCACCATCAACGGGTGCGGAAGCAGTACGGGTTCACGTACGCGATCGACCCTGAAGGGCTGACGTGCATCGAACTCGGCAGCATCCGCATGCGGACTCGTGAGCACCGCAAATGAAGTTGGGTCGAGTCGTCGCCACAACTCCCACAACATGTTCTGGATGCCTCCCACCTTCGGCGGGAAATCGTTCGTGACGAGCAGATGCTTCATGAATTCGCCAATGCGTCGGGTGAAATCACGGTACGTACTCGGCGCTGAGGAGGTCCGTTCGACCAAGTTTGTTGGCCGCCCAACGTGCGTGCTCGCTCAGTAAGTCATCGTTGCCGTGGATGTATCGCGCAAGTGCCAATGCCACTTCTTCATTCTCTCCCAAATTGCTGTTGCCCAGGATGATGAGCGCATTGCGCCGCACCCAGCGCGGATTCCGATCCGCCACGTACCACTCATCACATATCTCGAGGACTTTCGATTCGGGCGCGGTGAGAATTTCCAGAGCATCCACCACGTTGCGTGTCGTCCCGTCGGCGATGCTGAGCGCGGTGGCACCGCGCCGAGTGGGTGGGCACACTTCTTGACAGTCATCGCACCCATATATACGTGTACCGAGCGCATCACGGAATGCGGGATCGAAAACCCCGGGCTTCTGGATGAGCCACGCCAAACACTTTCGAGCGTCCACCACACCGGGCGCAACGATCGCACCAGTTGGACAGGCGTCCAGGCACCGACGACACGCCCCGCATCCATCGGCAACCTCGCGATGAGTGGGCGACAACTCTGCGGTGGTCACCACACACCCGAGCACGAACCAACTTCCAAGTCCTTCGAGCAGGAGATTTGCATTCTTTCCGTACCAACCAAGGCCCGCCCGGTACGCCACTTCGCGATCGACGACGGAATTGTCGTCGGCAAAGACCGTCGCACGATGCCCATCTCGTTTCAGTCGTTTCGCGGCCACGCGAAGTGCCTCGCGGAGCGGTTCGTAGTGGTTGCGCCAGGCATATCGCGCAACCTGCGCCGGCACGGTAGCTGGCACGGTCGACGCCGCCGTTTCAACGCTGTCCCCGCCCACCGAGCGCGCGTCGATGTAGTACGAACGGGCGGCAACGATGATGCTCTTTGCACCCGGCACGGACATGGTGGGAGTGGTTGATCGTTCGGGGTTTCGAAACGTGAATTGCATGCCATCTGCCATGCCTGATGCGATTCGGAGCTCAATGGCTTCTCGGGCTCGCGTGAGCGGCTCCGCAGTGGTGACCCCGACACGGTCGGCTCCGGCTTCACGCACCAAGCGCATCAGTTCTTCGCCGTACGACGTTGCGCTTTCCACGAAGCCGAAGGCTACGAACGCCTGGAGGCGTGCTCGCTGCCCCGGCCCTGGTGCGTCAGGCGCTGCGTTGGTGCCGTAATCCGGGGGTGAGTCCTGCTGTGGCCAAGGCTGCCAGCGTGCGCAACTCTTCGTAGTCGAAGATGACCGCTTCTGGCTCACCACACAGCATTGGGACGATGCAGTCGTCGCATGCAGAAGTCTCCCGCATGACGCAGGTGTCACACGAAATGGTGATGCTCACCACTTGTCGACCAGCAACTGGTGCCCCATCGGCTGAGTGCTGCATGACTGAGGGCTGTTCTCGCATGCGTTCAACATGACGAAGGGGTGTAGCGAGGTTCGCGAAACTGCACGCAACCTTGTGATACCCCTGTGCGACGCTGTCTTCGTGAGCATCGACATCATCGAGGACGGCACGCCGTGCGACTATTGCGGCACGCTCATCCAATTCTTCGACGACGACTTCACCATCTGCCCGGAATGCGGAAACGAGTTCTGGAACATGGACTACACCGGCGAATTCCCCGGCGACCGGCCCGATCGCGCGTAGACGAACCGTGCGGCGGACCGAGTTGGACGCTGAGATGGACGGTGAGACCCCACATCAGACCGTGCTGCGTGCGTACACCTTTCCATGACCACATCAGCACCCACCACTTCCACGAGCAGCGATTTTCTCCCCACCGTACGCAACATCGACGAAGCACGCGACATCTGCGGCGACTTCACCAGCGTGCTCACCGTTGGACCGCATCGCTCCGAGGTGTCCGACTTTTGCCATCCCGACCACAAAATCGTCACCTTTGACGACATCACCGTGTCGTACGCCGGCTACCAAGCCCCCACGTTCGATCACGTGTGCGAATTCGTGGAGTGGGGCACGGGGCGCCCCGATCTTCTGGTGCATTGCCACGCAGGAATGTCACGCAGCACATCAGCGGCCTGGGGTATCGCGATCGCCAATGGTTTCGATCCGCAAGAGGCGTACGACCTCCTCAAACTGAATCATCCGATCGTTCGTCACCGTACATGGAATCCCCAGGCGGACGTCGCGACGTACCTCAAGCGACGGGCATTCATTCCCAACGAGTTGGTACTCAAGCATCTCGAGAAATTCTTCGGTTTCCGTAGCGGCACGCTGCGCGACATCGCGATCAACGGCAGTGCTAGTGCGCCACAGGACCGTTGACGTCGATCTGAAGTCGATACGTGGTACCGCTGCGTGGCAACGCACTCATGACGGCATCTGCCCGACTCGGTTCCACCAGACACGCCATGGTTGGGCCCGATCCGGACAGCCATGACGCATATGCCCCGGCCTTGACGGCTGACTGCATTGCGTGTTTGGTGTCGGGGACGATTGCCAGTCGAACGTCCTGGTGCAGCCTGTCGTGAGTGGCGTCGGCCAACGCCGCAACATCGCCGGTAACCATCGCGGCCACGAACAACGACGATCGTGAAATGTTTGCGACTGCATCAGCCAGGCTGACCGTGGGGCTCAGCTTCGTGCGCGACTCTTTGGTCGATGTCGTGTTTTCGGGCACCCACGCCACCACATCGGCGTGTACGGCAACCGGCACGCGAATCGCTCGCTCACCCGTAGCAACGGTGAGTCCACCAAGTGCCGAAGCCGCGGCATTATCGGGATGACCCTCCAGTTCGCCCGCGATCGCAAAAGCGGCGAGTCGCGACTCGAGCGAATTGGCCGCGACAACGCCCTCCCGCTGAGCGATCGCCAATAACGCCCCGCCGACCCGTGCTGCACCGCTGAAACCAAGTCCGCGACCCATTGGAATTCGATCGTGCGACCAAATGGTGCCAACTCCACCGTTGCGTGCAAATGCGACTGCCGCCGGGTGGTGTGCATCGCAGTTGCGCGCATTGCTCGGTTGGTGCGCTTCGGTAAGGCCGACCTCCAGATACATGGTGAGCGCCAATCCAAGAGTGTCAAAACCGGCACCAAGGTTCGCCGTGCTGGCGGGAACCGTTACACGAATCACGAATTCAGCGTAGTTTCACGGACAAAGGCATCCAGCGTGGCGCGAGCCGTGCCACTGTCGATTGCCGCAGTAGCCAGAAGCGCCCCTCCGGCAAGGTCGCGAGCAACGCCCGCCACCACCAAGGCCGCAGCCGCATTGAGCACCACGACGTCGCGAATCGGACCATGCAGTCGGGACTCCAATACTTCTCGCACGATGGTTGCATTGCGAGTCGGATCATCGCCACGCAAGCGATCATTACCGGCACGCGCAAGCCCGATGCTTTCTGCGTCGACGGAAGTGACGCCCCCACTGGTGTCATGCACGTGGTTGTTGCCGGCCAGCGACAACTCGTCGAGTCCACCGTGACCATGCACCACCCAGGCGCGCTTCGTGCGTGTGGCAAGCGCTCGAGCCATGGAGTCCACTCGACGAACATCGGCGACCCCCACCAACATGTACGACACGGGTGCCGGGTTGGCCATTGGCCCCAACAAGTTGAAGATGGTCGGAACTCCGAGTTCACGTCGAATCGGCCCCACATGACGAAACGCGGGATGGAATGCCGGCGCAAAGGCAAACCCAAATCCGATTTTGGTGACGCTGCGGGCCACCCGCTCCGGCGACTGTTCGATTCGAGCGCCGAGAGCCTCCAGCACGTCTGCGGTGCCACATTTGCTGGAGGCAGATCGATTGCCGTGCTTGCACACGGGAACTCCGACACCCGCAACGACGAGTGCAGCCATGGTGGATACGTTGACCGAGCCGCTCTTGTCTCCCCCGGTGCCGACGATGTCGACGGCCTTCTCGGAGATCTCCGGTGGCAACGGAACCGACGTGGCAGCGTCGCGTACGGCGCGCAAGAAACCACTGAGTTCATCCTCCGTTGCTTCACGAGCGTTGTACTCGAGGAGAAACCGACGAATCTCGTCAGGCGACAACCCTCCCTGCAGGATCTGGTGCATCCGCGCTCGCGCAGCTTCGTGCGTGAGCGGATCTCCACCGAACGGAACGCTCGCCACCGCACGAAGGCTACGAGCGTCACCAGCGGCTCACCCCAACGGTGCTACGAGTGTCCGACAGAATGGACGGCTGTGTCAGGCATCGTCGTCAGCGAGCTCGAGTACGGACCTCCAGGTGGGGATCAGTTGTTCTTTGACGTGAGCTTTCGGGTGGCCCCCGGGGAGCATGCTGCAATCGTCGGAGCAAACGGAGTTGGCAAGAGCACCATCCTGCGAATTCTCACGGGCCAAATCGAGGCTGACGCCGGCGAATTTTCCATCAATGGAACGATGCTCTACATGACCCAGGACGTCGGCATGTCACGTCCCACCGACACGCTTCGCGAAATGCTGATCGAAGTTGCACCGCCTGCGCTGCGCGAAGCCGGACGCGAGTTGGTGCGAGCCGAACACGCCATGCACACCGGCGCGGACGATGGCATGGCGTATGCCACGGCCCTGTCGCACTGGGGCGACCTCGGCGGATACGAGTTGGAATCTCAATGGCAAGCCTCGGCTCAACGAAGCGTGAAGAGCCAGGTAGACGACGTGTTCACCCGCCTGGTGTCGGAACTCTCGGGCGGTGAACGCAAACGGCTCGTGCTCGATCTGTTGCTGCACTCGGGTGCAGACGTATTGCTGCTGGACGAACCCGACAACTATCTGGACATCCCAACGCGACAGTGGCTGGAGGACGAACTTCGTACTTGCCCTTCCACCATTTTGATGGTGAGCCACGACCGTACGCTCTTGGAACGCTGCTCGAACAAGATCATCGCAGTGGAGGGTTCTGGATGTTGGGTACATGGTGGATCATTCGCCACGTTTCCCGAAGCCCGTGAAAAGCGACAGGAACTTCTCGGCGACGACCTCAAACGGTGGCACGAGGAAGAGCGACGTTTGTTCCACCACATGAAGATCATGAAGCAACGAGCAGCGCAAAATTTCAAGAATGCCACGAAGGCAAACGCTGCCGAAACCCGTTGGGAGAAATTCGTCGCCGCCGGTCCACCTCCCCCTCCGGTCCCCGACCAGCAGATCTACGTTCGATTGCGCGGTGCCGACGCCGCGCGACGTGTTGCACAACTCAACGGCGTGTCGATGCACGATCTCTTCCGTCCGTTCTCCGACGAGATTTACCACGGCGAGCGCGTCGCACTGATCGGGCCGAATGGCACCGGCAAAACCCACCTTCTCAAGGCACTATCGCAGGAACTCACGCCCACAGCCGGCGAGGTTCGCTTCGGACCACGCACATCGGTTGGAGTGTTCACCCAAATCAACAACCGGCCCGACTTTCTCGGTCGTGAGTGCATCGACATCGTGCACGATCGCATCTCCGACGAGGAGCGGGCCATGAAAACCCTGGCGCGCTACGGCCTTCGCAATCAAGCACGCCAGAAGTTCGAGACACTGTCCGGGGGTCAGAAGGCTCGGCTGGAGATCTTGCGACTGGAGATCGAGGGCCACAACGTACTTCTGCTGGACGAACCAACCGACAACCTCGACATCGAGTCGTCCGAGGCACTGGAAAAGGCACTCGACGGGTTCGAGGGCACCGTGGTTGCCGTCAGCCACGATCGCACTTTTCTCGCACAGTTCGATCGCTACATCATGATCACCGATTCGGGCGAGGTCTACGCCCTCCCTGACTTTGACGTAGCCCTACGCGGGCTGCAGAAGCCTGATCAGCTCGCGACACTCAAGCTTGCAAAGCCGCTCCACGAATAAAACAAACATCCGCCGGCAGACCCACTTTCGTGAGCCCACCGGCGGATGGTGGAACGTTTCAATTCGTGTTGTTTAGAGCGTGCTCAAGTCCACGGTTGGCGGCACGATCACCGCGTCGATCACGTGGATGACACCATTGCTGGCGGCCACATCGACGGAAATGACGTTCGCCCCGTTGACCTTCACACCCATGTCGGTGGTGATCGCGATGGTCGAACCCTCGACTGTTGCGACATCCCCGGCGGTGACGTCGGTGGACATCACTTTTCCTGGCACGACGTGGTAAGTGAGGATTGCGGTCAACACGGCGAGGTTCTCAGGCAAAAGCAACTTCTCGAGCAGCCCTTCTGGCAATGCCGCAAATGCTGCTTCGGTCGGAGCAAACACGGTGAACGGACCGTCTCCTTGGAGGGTCTCGACCAGTCCGGCTGCAGAGATGGCTGCTACCAACGTGGCGAAGTCCGGGTTGGCGCTGGCAACGGCGACGATGTCATCGGTTGCAACAACTTCTTCGGCAATGGTGGTCTCGGCAACGGTGTCCTCTGACGATTCGTCATCGGATCCGCAGGCCGCAAGGGTGAGTGCCGCTGCAACAGCAACTGCAAATACTTTCTTCATGGTGTTTCCTTTTTGGTTGGGGGTAAAAGTGGCTGATTGCCACGTGCCACACCGTAAAGGCAATCTCGCTCATGCGTCCCGCTTTTCAGCGAGACAAGCGACACCTTGCGGGTGCGACGTACGCCACGCTCGCATCTCCACGTCACAAGCCGTGCGGACAAACGTACTTTTCGCAATGACCTGACGGATCTTCCGTCAGGTCAGGTTCACGCTGATTCGAAACTCAGCCGTCCTCGCGCAGATCGGTGAGCAACTCGGCGACGGTGAATTCGGGCAGCTCGATGACTTCGAGATAGTTCGGATGGTCACAACGAACCTGAACCCCACCCTTGGCGAACTGTGCAACCTGTTCGGGCGTGAATTCGAAGCGTACGTAGTGCACGGCAGCGGTGACGGTCTCACGAGTGAGTCCTTCCGCGTGTTGCTCGTCGACGACACTGCGAATCTGCGTTCCGTCGGCCAGGCGAATGACGATGGAGCGCTCGATACCGACCAACTTTGGCAGCCACTCGCGCATCTGGTCCTCGGTGGTCAGCTCGATGAACAGCGTGGCACAGAGCTGGCCCGGCTCTGGAATCATCGGGTTGAACGCTTTCAACTCCTCCATCACGCCCTCGTCGGTAACGACACGCTCGACGCGCAACATCTCCTGGATCTGATTGAGCATCGTTGCCCGGTTCTCGAAAGAAACGGTCACAACGGTGCCGAGGTGCAGCCGACGGCGGCGCTTTAGTTCAATCACGTTCGCACGGGAGGCCTCGCGTGTTCGCTCATACGCACGATGATCGAGAATGTCGGCGAGGTTGAGTTTTCGGGTCTTCATATCGGTGGACATGGGGGGTATCTCCTTCGATGTGGTTGTGGTGGATGGACTTGGAATTACTCCGTATCAAGGCCGTAGGCCTGAGCGACCACTTGCAGTGGATGCAAGGGCGCCACACCTGCCTGCTCGGTGATTGCAGTGTTCGCTAGGTGACAGTCACCCGCCACGACATCGCCGTTGGCGTCCTTCACCATTTCTCCGAGTTTCTTGCCGATGGGGATGCTCAGCTCGGCGTTCTCCGCACGTAGACCCCACATCCCATCGATGCCGGAACACTGTTGCACGAGTTTGATCTTGGCGCCGGTGAGTTTCATCAAGTCACGGCTCTTCAAGCCGATGTTCTGGGCGCGCAAGTGGCACGGCGTGTGATAAGTAATGGTTTCGGGCACCGATCCGCCGAACTCGGTGTCCAATGAGGATCCTTCCGTTTTGTGCACCTTCATGAGGTATTCGGCGGCATCATACGTGTGCTCCGACACCAACTGGGCATCCGGTCCACCGACGTAGTCGAGGTAGTCCTTCTTCAACACGTAGCTGCAGGTGGGTTGTGGCACCACGATGTCGTTGCCTTTACGGACTTCCGCAGCCAATGTGGCCACATTGTCGACGGCAACCTTGGTGAACTTGGCCATGTCGCCACTGTGCAGGTATGGAGCACCACAACAGCCGGCGTCGGTCAGCGAGCATTCGATGCCGTTGTGCTCGTACACCTTGACGAGCGCCTTGCCGATCGCTGGCTCCTGATATTCCACCAGGCAGGTGGGAAACACCGTCACCTTGCCTTGCTTCTTGCCAACGCGAACCTTGGGTCGCTTGTTGTACCACGTCGAGAATCGCTCGCGCGCAAACTTCGGCAACAACCGAACGCTTGAGATACCGGCAGTGGCCTCCACGGCCTTGCGGAGGAGCGAGCCGGGCTTTGCCCCCATGACCTTGTTGGTGAGCTTCACGGTGGCAACCGAAACCTTGCCGATGGCATCGGTGTTTCCCATGAATGCCGTGGTGGCCTTGTCACGAAGTGTGACTTGTCCGTTGGCGCGACGCATCGCATCGGCACGCAACATCAAACGCGGAAAGTCGAGCGCCCATTCGTGTTGACCGGGGATGTACGGGCAGTTGACGTAACACAACTTGCACTGGAAGCACTCGTCGATGACATGGTCTTGCTGTGCGGGCGTCATCTTTCCGGCGTCTTGATCGTCGTGACGATCGATGTAGTCGAACAGTGTGGGGAACGATGGACAGAACTTGAAGCACAGACGACATCCGTGGCACAGGTCGTATACGCGAGTGAGCTCGGCGCGCGTATCGGCCTCGTCGAGGTACATCGGGTGGTGTGGGTCGTAGGTAATGGTCATGAAAGTTCAGTCTGTGCGGCGCCGAGCGCGATGTGTGGAGATGTAGGAATTGAGATTCGGTTGATGTGTGCGGTGCGAGTCTGTTGACCCGAGCGCCAGCGGGGGGAGCTGGCCACTCGGGTCAACGAAACGTATTAGGCGAGAGCCTTCAAGCCTTCACCGAATCGGCCAGCATGGCTCTTTTCGGCGCGGGCAAGAGTCTCGAACCAGTCGGCGATCTCGGCAAAGCCTTCATCGCGTGCGGTCTTGGCAAATCCCGGGTACATCTGGGTGTACTCGTAGGTTTCGCCGGCGATCGACGCCTTCAGGTTCTGCTCGGTGTCACCGATGGGCTCGCCGCTGGCGGGGTCACCGACTTCAGCGAGGTAATCGAGGTGGCCGTGTGCGTGTCCGGTTTCGCCTTCGGCGACCGAACGGAACAGGGCGGCTGCGTCGGGGTATCCCTCGACATCGGCCTTTTGGGCGAACCACAAGTATCGGCGGTTGGCTTGGCTCTCGCCAGCAAACGCTTCCTTGAGGTTCTCATGTGTTTTGGTGCCGTGCAATTTGGCCATGAGTGTTCTCCTTGGTTGGGGTTATTTGTTGGATCCGCGACTCGTACGCCGAGGCGTGCGCTTCGTGGATTTCGCCCGCACGGTTTGCTGCCGAGCGGGAGACTTGGTGGTGACGGCACGCGTTGAACGCGCGCCGATTGATGAAGTGTTGGCGACTCGCCCGTGGAAGACGATGCTGACGTTCTGCACTTGGAAGCCGGCTGGCAACTGTGCGCGAAGGGCATCGATGTTGTCGACGTACACATCGAAGAGTTCGCCGGTCTCGGCACACACCGCATGGTGATGTTCGTCGACGTTCGGGTCGAATCGCACTGCCCCGCCGTCGCAGTGCATGAGTTGAATCTCGCCCATCTCGGACAATTCATCGAGCGTTTGGTAGACGGTGCGCAGTGAGATTCCCGGCATTCGCTTGCTGGCCTCTTCGAAGAGTCCCTCAGCGGTGGGGTGTGTTTCGTTGTTGTGCATGAGCTGAAACAACAGTTTGCGCTGGGGCGTCAAGCGGCGACCCTGCTCTTTGTACTTCACTGCGACGATTTCTGGCGAATGCACGACGTGCAGAGTATTCGCAGTACATGCTTATTTGCAAATCATGCGAACAACAATGAGGTGGTCAGGCGTCACACCAACCTTGGACGCCCATGGGCCCCACTCGAGATCTCGGACGGATGACCTGGCACCACGACTTCTAGGCTGGCGCGCGATGGACTCGGGCTTGGCGGACCGTGACACCGTGTTGTCCACACAAGCGCCGGTCACCGCACCCCCGGCAGTGGCGACTCGCAGGGCCGCAATCGATCGACTTCGCTCCGAGTCCTTCGACGTCCTGGTGGTGGGCGGCGGCATCACTGGCGCCGGCGTCGCCCTCGACGCTGCATCGAGAGGACTTCGAGTAGCGATCGTTGAGCGAGTCGACTTTGCGTCCGGCACCTCTTCCAAGAGCAGCAAGTTGATCCACGGTGGACTGCGCTACTTGCAGCAGGGCGACGTGGCCCTGGTGTACGAAGCACTCCACGAGCGCCAGCGACTGTTGCGGAACGCACCACATTTGGTGCGCACGCTTCCCTTCATGATTCCGATCATGACTCGCGATGGCGTGGTGTCCCGCAAGATTGCACGTGCGCTGGGTTCGGCGTTGTGGATGTACGACCTCACCGGCGGTTGGCGCGTAGGCAAGTTGCATCGACGACTGCGCGCAAAGACTGCCCTTGCCCACATGCCAACCATGCACGCCGACAAACTCTCGTCGGCGTACCTGTACTTCGATGCCGAAGCTGACGACGCACGCCTCACATTGGCGTTGGTGCAGTCGGCCGTCGCGCGGGGCGCCGTGGCGGTCAACTATTGCGCGGTGACCAACCTCCGAAAGGACTCAAGTCGTGTGAATGGCGCAACCGTTCGAACGCACGAGGGCGACACCTTCGACGTGGATGCTCGTGTGGTGGTGAATGCCACTGGCGTGTGGGGTGATGCCATGCGAAGAATGGACGTGGGTGGCGACTCCGTCACCATTCGTCCCGCAAAAGGAATCCACATCACGGTGCCGTGGGAACTGGTACAAAACGACATTGCCGTGGTCATCCCCGTACCGGGCGACAAGCGATCGCTGTTCGTCGTGCCCCACATGCCGAATGGTGACGGAACCTACCGATACACCTACGTCGGCACCACTGACACCGATTATCAGGGCAGCATCGACGATCCGCAGTGCACATCGGATGACATCGACTACTGCCTGCGCGCACTCAACAAGGCGGTGTCAGGGTCTCGCTCCATTACTCGTGATGACGTGGTCGGCACCTGGGCTGGCTTGCGACCCCTCGTGGTGTCGAGTGACGGCGAAGCGGTCAAGGGACGTACCGCCGACTTGTCGCGTCGACACAAAGTGATCGTCAGCGACTCGGGAATGGTCACCATTACGGGTGGAAAGCTGACCACTTACCGCAAGATGGCCGAGCACACCGTTGACACGGCACTCGAGCAGCTACGCAGCAGCAACAGTGGCCCGGCTCCTCGCGCACGACGGTGTGCCACCAAACGTCTCCCGCTGCATGGCGCAACGTCCCGCGATCGGGATGACCACCTGGTGTCGCGCTTCGGCACACAGAGCAAACTGGTTCGCGAAATGATTTCTCGCGACGCCAGCCTCGGCGAGCCGCTCATCTCAGGACTTCCGTTCCTGCGTGCCGAAGCGGTGTATGCGGCCCGCCACGAGTTCGTCGTGACACTCGACGACGTGTTGTCACGTCGAGTTCGCGGACTGCTGTACGACCGCAATGCCACCGCCGCGGCCGCGCAGGCCACGGCACGCCTCATCGCACCCGAACTCGGCTGGGACGACGCTCGCATCGCCCATGAGGTGAAGTGCTTCGCCGACATCTGCGCCCATGAAG
>Ga0207939_1000210_pt1 | contig 19625 bp, 27 predicted proteins | sample LakMenEpi02Jun12_FD_150663 | JGI IMG/M metagenome (GOLD analysis project Ga0207939, IMG submission 150663) | Freshwater microbial communities from Lake Mendota, WI - 02JUN2012 deep hole epilimnion (SPAdes) | ecosystem: Environmental > Aquatic > Freshwater > Lentic | place: Lake Mendota, Madison... | reverse complement strand
TCTAAAGCCAGCCGAGCCTACTTTGGAGATTAAAGAAGCCGAGCCCGTAGATATAATTACAATTAACGAACTTAAAAAACAATTTGAATCATGGAAAATCTAACAATTGATGCCGTAAAGGCAGTAATTGCAGAAGCTGGCGAGGCTCTTAAGGCAAAGGCTAGTAATGCAGAAGTGAAAGCTAACGAAGCTTTCGAAAAGGCTGAGAGCTTACTTAAGTCTCTTAGCGGTGTAGTAACTAAGGAAGAAGCTGCTGAGATGCAAAAGCAACTTGACAAGCTTGACATTGCAATGCAGAAGAATGCAGTAGAGAAAGAAGTTAGCGGTGAAGATTTCAAGACTGCTTTCATGAAGGCTTATGCTCCAGTACAAGCTGAAATCGAAAGATTGAAGTCTGAGCCTAACGCTCGTCTTAAAGCTCCTTTGGTATTTGAAATTAACGAGAAGTCAGTTGGAACCATTACTTTGGCTTCTACAATCGCTAACGAAGCGTCTTCTGGACAAGTAACAATCTCCGAGTTTACTGGTGTTGTTTCTCCTATCCGTCAGCGTTTGTTGGTTTACCTTGCTAACGCAAGTGTTGGAGCAATCGGAACTCAGTATGCAGTATGGGTTGAAGAATACGATCAGCAAGGAACTCCAGTAATGATTGGCGAAGGTGTTGAGAAAACTCAAATCGATGTTCAATACAAAGAGCAGAGAGCTAAGGTTGAGAAAATCGGTGTACACATGAAGGTTTCTATGGAAATGTTGGAAGATGCTGCTTACTTGGCTTCTTACATCCAAACCAATGGTGTAAAGCGTGTTGAGACTGTAATCGAAAACCAATTGTTTACTGGTAACGGAACTTCTCCACAGCTTGCTGGTTTGCTTTCTAAGTCTACCACTTTCACTGGCGGTTCAATGGCTGGTGGTGTTGAGTCTGCTACTAACTGGGATGTTATCCACGGAATTATCGCTCAAGTAAGAGCTGCTAACGGAACTGCTACAGGAGTATTTGTTGAGACTGGACAGTATCACTTGATGCTTTCTGAGAAAGATGCAGAGAAGCAATATATCTTGCCAGCTGGCGTTACTTTCAACGCACAAGGTGGAATTACTGCTTGGGGTGTAAACATTATCCCAACCAACGCTTTGACTGGAACTGCTGCTAACTTTGTAGGTGGTGACCTTTCAGTTATCAACGTACGTTTGAGAAGCGGTTTGCAGGTAGCTATCGGAGAGTCTGGCGATGACTTCATCGACAACTTGAAGACTGTAAGAATTGAGCAGCGTTTGGTGCAGTTTATCTCTGCTAACGATACTCCAGTATTGGTTAAAGGAACTTTTGCAGCTGCAAAGGCTATCCTTGAAACTACTTAATAGTGTTTTGTGTTTGTGTTTAGTATAAAAGGGCGAGAAAATTTCTCGCCTTTTTTTGTTTAACTAGTTCAAAATCATTTACTTTAAAATAAATTATTTCATATGGCAACATTTACGATGTGTAAGCCTCAAAGATGCAAGCTAAAATTATCCTGCCTTCGGTTTACTTCTAAGGCTAGTGAAGGTCAGGTTTACTTTAATGAAGAACCATGCAACCATGAAGGGACTGATTGCAAAGTATATTTCAAAAAAAATTGTAAGCCTTGTGGCGAAATATAATTATGAAAAAACCTACAAAAAAAACGCTTAATTCAATTGACATGATTAAAATCATGGAATCAATTCCAAATGATGACACCAATTTTCAATATATAGATATGAAAGCTGGAGAAGAGCATTATAGATTACTTGCCTGGATTGGTGGCCAAGTAAAAGGTAATATTATGGAATTAGGGACTTTTAGAGGACATTCAGCTCTTTGTCTCTCTAAATCAGGAAACAAGGTATTTAGCTATGATGTTCAAGATTATATTTCTTTAAATTATAAGCCTGAGAATGTTAATTTTTTAATAATGGAAAATGGTCATAAATTTATTGATGATTCTTTTGATTTATTGTTTATTGACACAATGCATGATGGAATTTACGAACAACAAGTATTAAACCATTTAAGGGATATTAAATGGAAAGGAATAGTTTTAATGGATGACATTTTGCTTTTTGATGAGCTTTCTAAACTTTGGGAACAAATTCCAGAACAGAAAGCAGATTGGACAGATATTGGTCATCATTCAGGTACAGGAATAATTTGGTTTAAATGAAATTATCAATTTTAGTTCCTTCAGTAGCAGAGCGAAGAAAAACCTTTTTGCCTAAATCATTGGATATGCTTTATGGTCAATTAGAAGCATTGCCAGAGCAAGACCAAAAGGAGGTTGAAATTATCTATTTAATTGATAATAAAACGATAATGCTTGGAGACAAGCGAAACCTTTTGGTAGACATGGCAAATGGCGATTACATTGCATTTGTTGATTGCGATGATAGGATAAGCTCAGATTATATTTTAAGCCTTTTAGAAGGCATAAAAAGCAATGCAGATGCGATTGTATTTTTAGCCGAGGTATCATTAAATGGAAATCCGCCAAAGATTTGCAGGTATTCTAAAGATTACATTAGAGACTATAACACCGAAACTGAATATCATAGGTTGCCAAACCATATTCCTTGTATAAAAAAGTCAATAAGTAAAAAGGCTTCTTTTCCTTCACTGAAAAGAGCTGAAGACTCAGGCTATGCAAAGTTATTAAGGCCATATATAAGTACTGAGCATAAGATAGACAAGGTGCTTTATTATTACGATTATAATGATATGACTACCGTCGCTCAAGAGGATATTTTAGAAATTAGACATAAAAAAGCAAATATGGGAAAAATTGTTGCAGATATTGTGTTTATAAGCAATGCTCAAAAACTTGGAAAAGATTTTACCCAAATGGCAATAGATACGGCAATTAAAGGTGCTAATGGATTGAGAATTAATTGCATTGTAATTGAATCAATGCCAAACATATTTTATAAAAACGCAAGTACATTTAATCCTGACAAAGATTTTAATTATAATTACTATTTAAATTTTGGAGCGGTTCGAGGAAATGCTCCTTGGATTATGTTTTGCAATAATGATTTAATATTCCGAAATGGATGGCTTCACGCTTTAATTTCAGCAGACTATCCTATAGTAAGTCCAATTTCCCCAAAAGATTTTAGGCAAAAAGATATAACAGAAAATGAAATTGGTTGGCAATGCGGAAGGAATTTATCTGGATGGGCATTTATGATGAAACGCGATTTATGGAATCAAATAGGAGGCTTGGACAATGATTTTGATTTTTGGTTTGCAGATAATAGCCTAATTGGTCAACTAAAAAAAATAGATTTACCTCCAATGCTTGTGCCTTCTAGTAGAGTTGACCATATTGGAAGCCAGACATTTAAAACAAAAACAATAGACGAAAGGAATGATTTAATGTGGTCAAAATTAGATTTATTTAACCAGAAATATAACGAGACTTTATTTAATGATCACCCAAACTTTATCCAATGGAAAAAATCGCAATCTGTATAACCACTAGGAATAGGCATTCTGTTTTAGATTTTTCTTTAGCTGAATGGAAAAAATATAAACCTAAAAATGCTAAAATATTTATTGTTGATGATGCATCAACTATACCAGTAAAGAATGCAAATTTTAGGTTTGATAAGCAGCAAGGAATAGCAAAAGCAAAAAATAAATGCTTGGAATTAGCTGAGGATTTTGATTTTGTTTTTTTAGCAGACGATGACATTTACCCAAAAATTAAAGGATGGGAAAAACCTTATATTAAATCCAATCTTAATCATTTGGCTTTGACATTTGAAAAAAATCACAGAAATCAATTTTATAGTCCATCAGTAAGAAAAGAAGGAGAATGGAATGGCTTTACAACTTATAAAGCTCCAAATGGATGTTTGCTTTTTTTAACACAAAAGACAATTAAAACGGCTGGAGGTATGAGGCCAGAATTTAGCATTTGGGGATTTGAACACGTTGAATATAGTCAGAGGATTAACCTACTAGGATTAACTCCGTATCCTTACATTGATTTGCCAAATAGCCTAGATTTATTTCACGTTTGCGATTATTACAATGAGTTTAAAAGTTCAATTCCAATAGATGTAAAAAGAGAAAGTGGGAAACATAATTTAAAAGTATGGGAGGAGCTTGGAGGTAAACCAGAATTTGTTGCTTACAAATGAAAATATTTTATTCAAACCCATTTAGCTTAGATAAAGACATTGGCAAAGCCTACAATGAATACTTGGCCAGCATAAATGCAAATGATGACGATTGGATAGTGATGCAAGACGGAGACATATTGTATCTGACTCCAGATTGGGGGAAGAGAATACATGATGCTTTGTCTGTAGATGGAGACAAATTTGGCTTGGTGGGATGCTATACCAATCGGCTAAGATCAAAGCACCAACTGCATGCAAAAGCGTTTAGCAACGATTTAAACATTAGAAACCATTACAACATCGCCATGTCATATGAGGGGGGTGGGGTAGAAGAAATCAAAGATTATATTGCCGGATTCTTCATGGCATTTCAGTATAAGACTTGGAAGAAAATTAAGTTTACTGAAAATAGCTTGGCTTTTGATTCTTTGTTTTCCATGAGAGTTAAGGAGCTTGGATTAAAGGTTGGATTGATTAGGTCACTTTATGTTTTCCATTCTTACAGACCTTGGACTGATTTCGAGCCTTGGAATGAGAAAAAACATTTAATGAAATAAATAGTATCTTTATGATAAAATTATTAGTTGACCTAGCACCATTTCATAAAGACGAAGTAATAAGCGTAGGCAAGACTTACGACACTTACCTAGTTAACAAAGGGTTAGCAATTTGGGTCAAAATGGACAAACAAGAAATAAAAACGAAATGAGCGTAGTAAGACCCCTCGACATTAGATATTCCTTTTCGGTTGCTACTGAGCCAATTACTTTGGCAGAAGCTAAGGCATGGATGCAAATAGATTTCTCAGATTGGGATACACTAATCACTAACGAACTTATTCCAGCGGCTAGAAACGAAAGTGAGAAGGCAAGCGGAATGCTTTACGTAGAAAGAAATGTGGTTGTAACAAATAATAAAACTGGACAAAGAATTTATCCAATTGGCCCTTGGGTGGCGGATGTGACAACTGACGAAACAGAAGTAGAAAATTACACCTATACTGCTGGATTTAATAACTCAAATCCTTTGCCTCAAGACCTTCATGTAGCTATGCTAAAAAGGATTGCAACTGATTTTGCATTTAGACAAAACATGATTAGCGTTCAGGAGCAATATGCACAAAAGGCTAGTATTTCAACAGAGTTAAAATATAGAGCAGACTTATTCGTATGATAAATTTTGGCAAGTATGATCAAAAGGTTGAGTTTATAACTTTTTCGCCTGTAACAGACGGAGCTGGCGGAACAATTATAAGTCAATCAACTTCTTTGTCTACGTTTGCATCTGTAAATCAAACAAACGGTGGAAACGCTTTGGAGGCTGGGGAAATGGTTTTGCCAAATACTTATACAATTGCAATTCAACATCGAGTTTCTTTTGTTCCTAGCGAAAATTATCAGGTATATTATCGTAACCGCTATTACAAAATAATTGGCGTTCAATTAGATGACCAACGGCAGCACAAAGAGTACATAATTAAAATGGTTGGAGTATGAGCGTAAAGATAAAAGGATTGGACGCTGCTTTAAAGGACTTAGACAAGCAAGAGCAGATTGTAATTGATGCCGTAAAAGATATTTTGTCAAGTACGGCAACAGATATTGAAATTGAGGCAATTAGAAATGCACCAAATTCATATCAAATTGGAGATGCAACAATTAATTTAAGTTTTATTAAGCAAAAAATTGATAAAAAAGTTTTTGAAAATGGATTACTTTGGAATGTTGGTTTAAGCGTTCCAACAACTGGTGAACAATGGGAGGCTTGGATGGAATTTGGCACAGGATTAAGTGCAAGAGAGATTTTATCAAATCCACAATATTCTCAAGAGGTTCGAACTATTGCTAGGACGTATTATAGAAATGGTAAAGGTCGTATAATTGGGCAGCCTTATTTAATGCCAGCTTTCTTTAGAAATACAGCAAACTTGGTTCAAGAAATCGAAAACGAAATAAATAAGGATTTAAAATGAGAGAAATAGCCACCGACATACGAATTGCCGTAATTAATGCAATCACGCCTCTGACTCTAAGCGGAGTTACTATTCCAATTTACGATACGGAATTACCGCCAACAATTAATCCAGCTAATTATGTTAATTCAGCTGCTTTTGTTCTTATAACAGACCAAAACGAAGCAGAAACAACAAACAATGATTGTTCGATTAGACAAAACGCAACCATTCAAATTAATATCGTTACCAAGTTTCCACAAGGTAGCGGAGGCAAGAAATTATCGGAAAATATTTCAAATGCTATTCAACAAAAAATGACTTTGGATTATTTAACATTACCAGACGATTTGCAAGTAATAAACATTAGAAAGAACTTTAGCAGAACTCAAATTGAGCAAGGAAGTAGCCAAATAGCTTACCAAAAAATATTATCCTACACATTGGATATTTTCTTCGTGTCTTGATAATTAAAATTTTATGTATATTTGTTAAAACGAATAAGCAATGGCAACATATCAATTAGGCAATTTCTTTACTTTCGAGTGGAACTCTCTTCCTGTCGTTTGTAAAACTTCCGCTTCAGTTTCCATCTCCAACGAATCTGTAACCGTTAGAAACGATTGCACCGGAGACTATGGAGTTAGACTTGAAGGCGGAGACAAATCAGGTTCTTTCTCTTTCTCAGGAGACCTAGATTTTGCATCTACTGGAGTATCTAACCTTTCAGCTTTTGACTTGATGGAAGACATCGGAAAAGTATTTGAATTGGTTTTTGGAGGTACTGACTCAGGAGATAAAATCATTACAGTTGATGCTCAGTTAAACTCAATTGAAATTACCGCTGAAAGAAACTCTCAAGTTTCATTCTCAGGAACTTTCGACTTTGCTGGCGCTCCTGTTATTAGCGTAATACCAACCTAAACAAAATATATGGCTAAGTACCATTCAGCTCCTTTTAAAGAAGGAGAGATTTTCTTTTACCCAAATCTTGGGTCTTTGGCAAACTTTGAAGATTCTACAGGACTAGGAATTGGAGAAGCTTTTACAGGAAGTTCAATACCTAAGCTAGATTACATTTACGCTTTACTACATGAATGCCACAAAGTTGCTTGCTTGCGTAAGTCAACAAATTCAGTAAGCTTAGACGAGTTAAAAGTTTGGATTGAGGGCAAGGATGTAATGAAATTGTTTAACAATGTTTTATCCGACTTACTTTTAGAGTTAGGCGTTGGCGAAAGCCAAGAAAAAAAAACATAAGTGAAGACGAAAGCGAGGATTATTCAGCTCGCGAAAATTTAATGCTGCTCGTAGGTAGGACAAAACTCCCTTATGAGCAGCTTTTTTGTTTAAGTAGGAAAGAGTTAAAGGCATTGATAAAAGGACACGAGATTGACCAAAAAGACATGGTTGAGGCAATGAGAACTCATGCAATAATAGGATTACAACCACATTTAAAGAAAGGAGCTAATTTAGACCCTTTAAAACTTTGGCCATTGCCTTGGGATAACTTTGGCAAGCCATTGGAGACAACACCGCAAGACTTTGCTAAAGCAAAGAAATTGTTGGAAATTGCAAGTAAACTAGAAAGAAATGGCAAATCCAAGAATAGACGTTGAAATTGGAGCGGTAATTGATGGGCTTAAAAAAGGCTTTGGACAATCAATTGGAATTATTGGAGCCCTTGAAAAGCAAGCTTTAGATTTAGATAAGGCTTTAAGAGCTGCAACTGATTTGCCAGAGATTGCTAACTTAAACGTAAAGCTTGCTCAAACTCAAGCAGCAATAAGTAAATTAAAAAGCACTGGAATTGAGCCTTTAACTAAAGCTACAAGAAGTTACAACGCTGTTGGAGTAGACTTTGCAAGAATTATTCAAGATGCTCCTTTTGGAATTATTGGTGTTGGTAACAACATTCAACAACTAGCTTTCTCTTTTCAAGAATTAAGGAATACAAGTACTTCAACAGGAGCTGCTCTTAAACAGGCTTTTTTACAAATAATTTCTCCTGGAAATGCTTTATTTTTAGTAGTTTCTTTAATTACTACCGCATTAACTGCCTATCAAATGGGGGTTTTTGATTCAAAAGAAGAGACAAAGGATTTAGAAAAAGAAACCCAAACTTTTGACCAAACTTTAAGAAAGGTAATAGATTCTTTAGGTGCAGTTCAGCAAGCTAGATTAGCAGGATCTAAAGGAACAGCAAATGAATTAGTACAATTAGATTTATTAAATAAGGCTTTAAACGATACAAATCAACCTCAATCAACAAGAATTGCGGCATATAAAAAGCTAAAAGAGGAGTATCCTACTATTTTAAGTAATATTACTCAAGAAAAAGCTTTGGCAAATGGTCTTGGAGATGCTTATCTAAAAGTGGTTAGTGCAATTACACAAAGAGCAGCTGCAATTGCAATTGAGGAAAAGTTAGTTGATTTAGCTAAAGAAAGATTTGAAATAATTCAAAAAGAGCAAAATGAGGTAAGTTTACAAAACAATTTATTAAAGCAAAGAGAAGATTTATTAGGAAAAATATCAGAAAGAGGAATCCAAATTAATAAAAATGGAACAACTCTAGCGCAAATTTTTGGAGACAGAACAGTTGATTTCGCTTTAGTTGATTTAGGAGATGCAATTATAAACGTAAATAAGGAATTAAATTTACTAGGAAATGTTGTTGCACCTAAAACTCAAAGTGAGTTAGTTAAAAATAATACGGCTACAAGCCAATTGAAAGATGAGTTTTTTAATCTTAATTTGGAATTAACTGACTTTTTTCAACTATCAGAGAAAAGCAGCGAATCAAGTAATAAACTAAAAAGAAGTTTTGAAGAAATACAAAATATTGATTTGAAGCTCCCTACAGTTTCATTTGATCCAATTCTTCCAGATAGAAATAAATTTGAACTACCAGAGGCTAATTTAGAAAACATTCAAAGCCAAATTCAAGCTCTTGATGCTTTAAATCTAGCATTAAAAGGAAGTGGAATAGGTGTTGAGCAATTTTACGCGGCAATTGCAAACGGTGCTGCTGAAGGATTTACTTCATTAGATTCATTTATTGGCAGATTGTCAGAAACTCAAGCTTTTGTTAATGAAACATTTGCTATTTTAGAACAAGGCGCAGAAAATACACTTGGTGACATGGCTTTCGCAATTGGTGACGCTTTGGCAAGTGGTGGCAACGTAATTAAAGCAGCTGGAGGTGCATTGCTTGGAGGATTAGCTGGTATTTTAAATCAACTAGGACAATTAGCCATTGCAACTGGTCTTGCAGTTGAAGGTATAAAAAAGGCTTTGACAAGTCTTAATCCAGCTGTAGCAATTGCTGCTGGTGTAGCTTTAGTTGCATTGGCTGGTTTTGTATCAAATAAAGCTAAAAGTTTGGGAAGTAGTTCAAGAGGAGGAGGAGGAGGTGGTGGTGGATCATCTGTTGGAACCTCAGGTGTTGGCGGAGGAACTTCTTTTGCTGGAGGTGGACAAGGAGGCTTATTCGCTCAAAACAGAGATGTAAGCGGCGAGTTTGTAGTAAAAGGCAATGATTTGGTTTATGTTTTAGGACAGGCAAACAATAAGATAAATAAAGGCTAATGGCTAACGATTATAGATTACTCCTTGCAGTTCGAGAAGGTCTTGGCACGATTACGGTTAACGGGGTTACTCCTTTAGAATTCTATACCGAAGGCGATGTATTGACAATTGCAGTTGCGCCAGGCTCTGGTTATCATACCGCAATGTGGTATACTTCGCCAGGCAATACTTTCTTGTCTTCTAGTTTGTCGTTTAGCTACACGATGCCTAGTGAGGATGTTAAAGCCTATGTTGTTTTAACAGGCCAAAACGCGCCTGTAAATGACTACGGTCTAAAATATGAGGGGGGGTATGCTACAAACTACGGAGGCAATGTTTGGAACTTGCAAATTTTCAGAACTGGCTATTCAGGAGCGGTTACACCTTTGCTGATTAACGATATTACATACAATTGGGGTAATACTGGAAACGACCCATTAGAGACAATTATTGGCTCCTCGGTTGACTTTACAATTGCTGGCGAGACTGGAGATTTTAACGAGTTTCTTGTTGGTGGCAATCGGACTTGGAGAGTTGCGTTAAATCAAGTTAGCGCAAACAACGATATTACTGATTGGCAAGCCGCTTCTCCAACTGGAGGTTTTAGAGGCATGGCTTATGGAAATGGGTTTTTTGTTGGTGTTTTTGCAAATGTGCAATATTCTTCGGATGGAATTACTTGGACAAGTGGCGGTTATTTAGGTGCTGAACACGTTACTTATGGAAATGGTCAATTTGTAGCCATTGGTTTTGTAATTGCTTCAGGAGTTCCAACATCATATATTAATACCTCACCAGATGGAATAACATGGACAAGCAGAACTCCTAGTGAGGTAATGACTTTTCAAGATATTTCATTTGGAAATGGATTATATGTTGCGGTTGCTAGTACTGGAACTAATCGTATAATGACATCACCAAATGGAATTACTTGGACATCAAGAACAACAAGTATAAATCCATCATTTAGCGGTGTTGCTTATGGTAATGGAATTTGGGTCGCGGTTTGTAGCGCATCTTCAGGAGGGACAACTTTTACTTCTTATGACGGTTTAAATTGGGATGAGCAAGCAACAGTTTTTAACTCTACGACAATTTTTTTTGCAGATGGTAAATTTACTACTGGCTCAAGATATTCAGTTGATGGATTAACTTGGATAAGTAATTCAATACCATTTTCTCCAGAGTCAATAGCTTATGGAAACGGATATTTTGTTGCAACTAGAAGTAGTGGAACTAACCGAATAGCTTACTCTACAAACGCAATAAATTGGACTGCAATACCAGCGGCTTCAGTTGCTACTTTTGAATCGATTGCGTTTGGAAATAATACCTTTGTAATTGGAGCAACAAGTGGAACAAGTAAAATTAATTACTTAGAATTTGAAGGCATACAATCTTTCTTTAGCGGCTACATAGCGCCTGACTTTATTACCTCTCCATATAAGAGTGGGCCAAAGCTTTTCTCTTTTACTGCGGTTGATGGATTAAAAGGATTTGATTCTATACGCTCAAATTTTACCTCTTGGCCTGACCCTAGAACACAGGCTTTGTCTGGAGTTGTTGGCGCTTTGAATCAATCATTTGTAGATCAAAGACCTGTCTTTATTGGTTGCGAAGTACACGAGGCTAGAATGGATTATGACGAAAGCGTTTTCCGTCAATTTAACGTGCCACAAAACGCAATCTTTACCGATGGACTAGACGCTAAATTTAGCAACGGCGTAAGGATTGAAAACGAGCAATTGTATTTAAAAGATACGATTGAGAGAATGGTTAACCCTTTCCTTTGCCGAGTTTTTTTGTGGAAAAATCAATTTTATGTTGTGAGATTGACCGAGTTAGGCAAGTTATCTTATAAAATGTACGAATTCTTGCCCGACCTAAGTTTAACGGCAACAACTACAATTGTTAACGGCGATGATCTAAATGCGGATATTAACTCTCCGGAAGAAACTGCTAGAAGAGTATTTACAGAATTTAACTCTTATCTAAATCTTGGAGTATTAGACCCAAATAGCCAAGGCGGAATATTTGACGCTAAGTTTGCGATTGAGGAGTGGAATTTAAACGGAGTAGGCTCTACTTATAACGGAATTTATCAACTAAAGCTTTGGGATTATCACAAGGCAATCCCAAGTAACCAGCCATCAAGCGTTCCAAGTGGAAGTACGGCATTGGTGCAGTACGTATCTGGAGGGGGGGAGTATGTGCAAATATGGACAACAACCACAACGGATGGAATAGATGATCCTGAATTATCTTGGATTAGAGCAAGCACGAATACAACTGGAGGAGCCATTACAATTGCAGAAGAGACGGCTAATACTATTTCTTTGACCTTTCAATACATGGTAGAAAGAGTAAGCACGAGTTATGCGGTTACTCCAGCGGCTCATGCCGTTGGATTAATGATTAAAATTGGCAACCAATACTTGTCAAGAAGCGGAGCAACAACCTTTGCTTGGACTGGCACAAGTACGGTCATGGAGTTCGCGGTTACGGCTGGCTCTGTTTGGAATAGCATTGCAATAAATAACGTTTTAGTCCCAGTTGACGGCGAGGTTGAGATTCGATTGCATCAACTAATTTGCAACGGAGGAACGGCTAACAGATACGTTGTAAGGTATGAAAATCTCTCTTTAAAGATTGAGAAAACGGATGGCTTATCTTTGTCAAAGTTAGGAGTTAAAGCGGTTACTGGCTCACCTTATGCCAACGTGCATCCCGATTACAATACATACATTGGAGACGCAATTACGAGCAACTCAGTTTCAGCGATTAGATTGCTAGATTTTGACAATGCAGTTTCTACGGATTGGACACGAGATGGAGTCGAAGAGTTACCTTTGCTAGATATTATCGTGCAAGAATTAGCTAACTTGAAAGGCCGAACGAATTACAGAGTTTTAGCAACGATTGAGCGAAGACCAATCGACCCTTTTAGAAGTTTCTTGTTTAACGGACGATATTGGGCGCTAATGAGTTACGAACTTGATTGCAGAAAAGGAACGGCGAGAATTGAGCTTTACGATTTAGGAATAGAACCAACGACATAAATGGAAGACGTAAATATTAGCAAATTTAGAGCGCAAGTTGTTAGAGCTGGCTCAACTCCAGCCTCTCCAGGCTTTGTTGTTTCCGAGGGACAAAATCCCGTCGACCCAAGTGGAAGCGGTCAAAACCATTTGCCAGTAACCATTGCAACTGCCTCAACTGGGTTGTCTATTACAGACGCTCAAGTTTTAGGAGGCGCTGGCACGGTTGGACAATATATTAGAGGCGACGGCTCTTTGGCTGACTTTCCAGCAACTACGGGCGGAGGCTCTTCGGTTAGTTACTATTTGAATGGTTCTGTTTCGCAAGGCACAATCGGAGGAGTTGCTTATAAGGAACTTAACAAAACGCCAATATTTGGCGCTGGAACTGACATAAGCATAAACGCAGATGGATATATTGCCTCATTTATTACAGATGCTGGCGACCCTAATAAACTACTTATTCCAGCTGGAAATTGGAATTTTGAAACCTATTTTAGCGCGTCAAGTAATGGTGGCTCGCCGTCCTTTTATATCGAGCTTTACAAGTACAATGGCACAACCTTTACATTAATTGCGTCTAGCAGCTCGGCTCCTGAATTAATCGCTTTTGGAACTAACTTAAACCCATATTTTAGCGCGTTAGCAGTTCCCGAGACAGTCCTAGCTTTAACAGATAGATTGGCGCTTAGATATTATGTGACGCATTCAGGTAGGACAATTACTTTACATACTGAGAATAATCATTTATGCCAAGTTATAACCACGTTTACAAGTGGCTTGACTGCATTAAACGGACTTACTAGCCAAGTGCAATATTTAACGGTTGGGACTAGCGGAACGGACTTTGCAATTTCTAGCGTAACAGATACTCATACGTTTAATTTACCAACGGCAAGCGCGACAAATCGAGGCGCTTTAAGCTCGGCGGATTGGACGACTTTTAATAACAAAACTTCTAATCTTGGAACGGTTACCTCTGTCGGCTTATCCTCGGCGACTAGCGGCGTCACTATTGGCTCAACTCCGATAACAACAAGCGGAACTATTACCTTAGCAATTGCAACGGCCAGCGGCTCGCAAAATGGCTTGTTATCGAGTACCGATTGGACAACATTTAACGGCAAACAAAACGCTTTGACTAACCCAGTCACGGGAACAGGAACTACTAACTACTTGCCAAAGTTTACAGGAGCAAGCACGATTGGAAATAGCATTATTCAAGAGGGTACTTATTCAATTGGTTTTGGCATTACTCCAAACACAACTAATTCATCTTATAAATTATTTCAATTTAGTAGTGGTGCCTCTTTAACAAGTACAGCAAGTGGAATAGGGTCTTTTTACCTATCAAATAATGCTTATCTAAATGTTTCCGCTACCTCATGGGTTCGTATAAATACAGGTTTTGCTAGTGATTATTATCAGGAAAATGGGCAACACGCTTGGAGAACAATAGGGAGCGGTAGTGCTGGCAGCGAATTTGTATATAGTCAACCAATGACCCTAACAAGCGGCGGCAACCTACTTGTTGGCACACCAACAGACCAAGGTCAAAGGTTATTAGTTCAAGGGACTGGAGGGACGACTGGATTTACACGATTTACAGACGGAGCAACTGCTGCCATGTTTATAGGTGTAAATAGTGGAACGCCTTTTATACACTCAAATAATAGTACTTTATCTTTTGGAGCAACTGGTGCTAATACTTTTGCTCCAACTATGACTCTATCCAGCGGCAACGTTGGGATTGGGACGACTAGTCCTTTATCAATTTTGTCAATTCGACCTTCAACTAGTTCATCAGGTCCATCAACGATTGAATTTACTGATTCAGATAATGCGGTTATAAGTTCTTATTTTAATATGACTATAGCAGTTGATAATAGTAATACTGTTGGCGGTAGAAGAATTGTTTTTGCTAAAGGAGCAAAAGGTTATGGCAATCAGGTAACATCGATGATGACAATTGTAGCTGATACATCAAATGTACTTATTGGAACGACAACAGATACAGGAGCAAAATTAAATATTAGTGGTTCGTCTAGCAGTTATCCAGTTAGTATTGAGGCTGATTCTGGAGGAAACCAATTAGCATTAACTAGAAGCGGTGCTTTTTCCCAAATTTTTATGGGGGGCACTACTGGAGCAACTACAGAATTAAACATAAGGTCAGGTGGTAGTGGTGGTGTTTATTTAGCATCAGGAGGTATTGCATGGTTAGCAGCTTCAGATGAAAGATTAAAAACTGATTTAGTAGATATTGAAAACGGATTAGAAAAAGTATCTTCTTTGCGTTCTGTAATCGGTAGGTATCTGTCAGATTCAGAAGATAAAAAGCGTTCATTCTTAATTGCTCAAGATGTTGAAAAAGTACTACCTGAAGCAGTGGTAACCAATGAATCAACAGGTTATATGGGACTAAGCTATACTGAAGTTATACCTTTATTAGTTGCGGCAATAAAAGAATTAAAACAAGAAATCGACATTTTAAAAAATTAATATCATGAAACAAATTAAACCAGTAACCATTTGGAAAAATGGCGAAAGCCAAGAGGCTAATTTGCTAAACGCCTACATTGTTAACGACAACTTAGAATCGTCTTGCTCGTTTTACTATTCACTTTGTGCAAGCGGCGAAGGAACAGAGGCAATGCCTTTGGTAATTGGCCAAAACCTTGCAGAGGGCAACATATTAATGGATGGCGAAAATTATTTGGCTTGGGATAATTCTAATGAGGCGGCGTATGTTTATATTGCCGAAAAATTAAACCTTACACTTATAGCATGATTGTAAACCTAGCAATTGCCTTGCAAGACATCGAAGGCAACAAAATTACAAGCGAAAACGGCGAGTTTATGTACTTGTCTAAGATGGTCGGAAACGCCTTATTTTCAGCCGAGGAAAAGGACGACCCGATTAGACTTTACGAGCTGGCAAAGAAAATTTACTATTCCGATGGCGACATTGAGCTAAGCAAATCGGACGCGGATTTAGTAAAGGAAAAGGTCAAGGCTAAAGGCTTTACTGTGCTTGTTTTAGGGCCGCTTTACGAGGCTTTAAAGGAAAAGTAAGGGTAATACAAGGGCTAAATTTTAGCCCTTTTTTATTTGCTTTAAAATGCCTTATTTTTGATAAACGAAAAACAATTACTTAGATGAATATATTGAAAAGCGATGAGTTGGGCGTACCGTCTACTTTCCTAGCAATCTTTGCAAATGTTACGGCAATGGCTGGCTTGCAAATGGTAAACGTAGTTTTTACCTCGGTAATTTCGATTTTATCAATAGTTTATTTGGTTTATAAAATAATCAACGAAAGCAAAAAGCTTAAAAATAATGGCAAAGGCTAAAGCTGCGGCAAGCTCAATAAAGGTCACCTTTGGGACCAGGCGAAATGGCAAAGCTAAAAAATCCTATTCCAAAGCATTAAACAAACCAAAAAAATACAGAGGCCAGGGACGATGAAAAACTTTTTTACATGGGCAAAGGGATTTTTATCCGAGCATGGGCAAGCATCGAGCAAAAGGCTTGTTGGTGTTTTAACTGCGATTGCCTTATGTTGGACTTTGTATTTTAATCCTAACGACGCTCTTGTTTATTCCGTGGCCGCCTTATCTGCGGCCGCTTTAGGTATAACGGCAGCCGAAAAGATATTTAAAAAACCAACTGACAAAAATGAAAATCAGTCCACATCTTAATCTTGCGGAGATCACCAGAAGTGATACAGCCAAAAGACACGGAATAGATAATACTCCAACCGCAGAGCATCTTGAGAACTTTAAGCTACTTGCAGATAAAGTCTTTGAACCTATTCGCGAACATTTTGGTGTTCCTATTTTTATCAGCTCTGGGTACAGAAGCAAGGCTCTCAATGATTTCATTAAGGGGAGTTCATCAAGCCAGCATTGCAAAGGGCAAGCCATAGACATTGACATGGATGGAAGTAACGGCGAGGTTACCAATAGAATGGTTTTTGATTTTATTAAAAACAAGCTAGATTTTGACCAGCTTATTTGGGAGTTTGGAACGGATTTTAACCCTGACTGGGTTCATGTATCATTTGTTAAAACAGGGAACAGAAAGCAAAAGCTTAAAGCAATAAGAACTAGCGGAAAAACAACCTATTTAGCTATGTAATGGAAGAATTCAGACCAAGATTAAACCGCGAAGAGTGGGAAATTATTCGAGGTATTAGAAATTCAAATAGGGGGGGTGGTGTCTTAGAAATTGGCGACTTGCACGAGCCTTTTTGCTTAGACGATTATTTGCCGTTTTGTATTGAACAGAAGCAAAGGTATAAAACAGAAAAAATAGTCTTTATCGGTGACATCATTGATAATCACTATGCATCTTATCATGAGAGCGATCCAGACGGCATGAGTGCCTTGGATGAGTTAAACCATGCTATTCAAAGAATAAAAAAATGGCGTGATGCTTTTCCAAAAGCTGTTGTAATCATTGGAAATCACGACAGATTAGTAATGCGTAAAGCTTTTACTGCTGGCATTTCTAAAAAGTGGATTAAGAGCTACAAAGAAGTCTTGGAAACTCCAGGATGGGAATTTACCGAAGAGCATATTTTAAATGATGTTTTGTACGTACACGGCGAACAAGGTGGAGCAATAGCTAGAGCAAAGGCGGACTTAATTAGCACAGTTCAAGGTCACCGGCATACCGAAGCTTACACCAATTTCGTAGTTGGAAAAAACTTTAAGATATTTGGCAAGCAAGTAGGCTGCGGAATTGATAAAGACAGTTACGCAATGGCCTATGCTAAGGCTGGTAGAAAGCCAGCAATTGGTGTTGGTGTAACTTTAGATTATGGGCGATTACCTTTTAACGTAATGATGGATTTATGAAAGCAGTACTAGAATTTGATTTGCCTGAAGATAACACAGACTTTCAGGCAGCTATTAACGGACATAATTACAAAAGTGCAATCTGGGACTTTGACCAACTTCTAAGATCAGAGATGAAGTACAAAGAATTGAGTGATGAAACTTACAAGGCGTATGATTATTGCCGTAAGGAATTAAGAAAAATATTAGAACAAGACAATTTATTTATTGAACAATAATGCCACTACCAAAGCCAAAACCAGCCGAAAGTCAAAGCGATTTTGTCGCTAGATGTGTAGCCGACCCAGTTATGGAACGAGAATTTCCGCGCATGGATCAGCGCTTGGTAATTTGTTATGTACAATTCAGAGGAAAAAAATGAAAGATTTACTAGATGACGAGCGCAAACGAATCGCAATAATTGCCTTTTTAATTGGTGTACTTTTGACTTTTGTCATTTACCCAAAGCCTGAGCAAGAGACTGTCTACAAATATGAAACCGTGACAAAAACGGACACTTTGATGGTGGAGGTTAAGGACACAGTTTATGTGCCAAAAAAGTGGATAAAATCACAGATTATTAGGGATACAATCCTTGTAGATTATAAGCCTCAAATTAGCCTGTTTAAGACATCCATCCCCTCGGAGTATGGAAGTACCAATGTAAGCGGAGAAGTCCTCGGAGAAGTGCTTAAAATGACTGCTACGAACGATTTCAAGATACCTGTGGTAATCAACACAATTACCGAGACAAAAACCGAGACAATAATTAAGAAGAGCAAAGGTATTTATTTAGGCGCATCGGTTAACTCTTTGTTACAACCAGGAGCAAAAGTTTCATACTTGGACAACAAGTACATCTTTGAGTACCAATATCAACCATTTACTAGGTCTCACCAGATAGGGATTTCTAAAAAGTTATTCTAAAGGTTAACAAAAGTTCCCAATCTGTGAACTTATAGGTTGTTATTCGAAAAAAATCCGAATTTCTTGTTACCTTTTTACATAAATTCGTACCAAAAATCGACAATATTAGTCGCCAACTGTCTCCATTTTGTCTACAGTTGCATGAATTTTTACTAAAATCTTACTTCTTTTTAACAATGTCTTGAAGCTGGCCCCAAATAGCTTCGCTTAAATCACCCCAGTACATATCACATTTTCCATCCTTAATAGGCGGATTCATAAAATACGACTGCATATACTCGCTAGGCTTAGCGGTAAATCGATAGCAACTTTCTTTGTAGGGACAATTTGTCCCCATGCACATGGTGATATCAGGACTCATATTTCATTCATTAAGTGGTAAAAACTTTAATAATGTGCAATATATTACACATTTATTGTGCATTTTGTAAAAACTACTTTACATTATCGCTGATCTTCAGCAGGACAAGGTAACCAATTAAGTCATTTACTACGTCCTCATCATCTTTCTCTAAGCTTCCATTTTTAATTCGTTTTAGCTTATCATCAATGCGAATCAGTAGTCCTTGTTTTGCGGACAACTGACTAAACACTCCGAGAGGTTCTAATGCAGAGTTTCCGTACTTACGATTCTTGTCGATAAGCATTTTATGAATCTGCTCAAGAACTTCTTCTACTTGGATTGCAAATGGTGGTATCATGTTTTTATATTTTGTTGTCAGGGCAGGCTATGATCCTGCACGCACATCTAAGGTTATCTCAATGTGCCATTACTTTTACAAGCAGTTCCAATGCGCGTCTACATTCCGCCACCTGATTAATTACTATACTTCGGCACTAATTGTCACATTGTGCCAAAAATTCCTTAAATTATTCCAACAACCATAACCCAATCATCTTCTAATGCTTCTTTATTATAGAATTCATTAAAGGATACAAACTTCTCTGATTTTAAATACTGGCTAGTAGTAAACTTAGACCTTCCTTTTTTAACTAGTAACCCATCTGAAAAAAGAACATAGAATTCGTTTTCAGCTACTATTTCGTTAAACTCGAGGTACTCAATCCACCACTCACTAGGTTTGCGGTTTTCATCGAGTACCTTGGTAGCAGATAGGTATCCAAAGGGATTGAGTACTTGAGCTTCTTCCATTA
>Ga0207939_1000196_pt1 | contig 20481 bp, 48 predicted proteins | sample LakMenEpi02Jun12_FD_150663 | JGI IMG/M metagenome (GOLD analysis project Ga0207939, IMG submission 150663) | Freshwater microbial communities from Lake Mendota, WI - 02JUN2012 deep hole epilimnion (SPAdes) | ecosystem: Environmental > Aquatic > Freshwater > Lentic | place: Lake Mendota, Madison... | reverse complement strand
TGCACTTATTCCAATTACAGATACTAATGTTGGAGCAGGTTTTGCTGGACAAATAAGTCAAGGTGCAGCATTTACTCCGTATGTAGACCCAAATACAGAAACAGTTCAGGCAGCGGTTGACTCAGCAAATGCAACTATTGCACAATTAAACTCAAGCCTTACTCCAGTAGTTGCTCAAAATACTACAAACACATCTAATATAAATGCTATTAATACTACATCTTTAACCAATACGGTAAACTCAGCGGTATCAACAAAGACATCTTTACAATCAACATTAAACACTAAATCAAGTCAACTAGTTACTGCAATTAATAACAACATTCCAACCCCTGCCCCAATAATTTTAACTCCAATTGTTGCAGGAACTACTGCAACTATTACACCGTCTTTACCTGAAGGATACACAGCCAATACTTGGTTTTATCAAGTAGTAACAGATGATCCAAATGCAGAAAATCCATATGAAGGTGGCACTTATAATACAGAAGGCGCTCCAGAATCTATAGATCTAACTGGTTTAACAGAGGGTGCTACCTATACTATTAGAGTTGCTAACTGGTCAGGACCTGTAAGTGAATATACAGAAATTGTTGTTTCTATACCCGCACCAGAAGAAGAAATTATTGAGGCTCCTTCACAGCCATCTTTTATTTATGCGCCTGAACAAACTTTACCAGATTTAACCACTCCGACTGAAGAGGAGAGTACAGAGATAGAAGAGACTCCTGCAGAGGAAACTCCAGTGGAAGAAATTCCTGTTGAAGAAGTGCCTTCCGAAGAAACTGAATCTCCCGAAACGGATACACCTGAATCTGATAATTCTTCATCCAACGATGAACTAGAAAGTATTCTTGAAGAAAGTCAGGATTCTTTTGAAGAAATAGCACAAGATAATGATACCTTATCCGTAGAAGAAGTGCAAGATATAGTTAGTAATTTGGTTTCAGATAGTGGTTTAGATGCTTCTGAAGTTACCGAAGTTTTAGAGGCAATTTCTAATGGTGGAGAAGTATCTGAAGAAATTGCTGCAGAAGTTTCATCAACATTATCAGAAGGCGGATTAACAGAGGCAGAGGCAGAGTTTATTACAGAAATGTTATTAGCAGATGGAGAAATAACAACTGCAGAGGTTGTTAATTTATCTGAAGCCTTATCTGAAGACGGCAAATTTACTTTAGTAGAAAAAGATTTAGTTTCAGATGTATTAGTGTCATCAGCAGAGGGAGCACCAGTAACAGCCGCTAACATAGAAGCAGCAGGACTTGAGTATCGAGATCTTCCTCCAACAATTCCAGTAGAGGTAAGAGAAGATGCTAATGGTAATCCAGTAGTTATTCAAGCAGAAGTTGCTTCCGCATTACTTGTTTTAGAAAGCCCAGCAGCAATAGCAAATGCGATTGCCACTTGCTTTAATCCAGAAGAGGCAATTGAAGGTTTAACAGAGGAACAAAAATGTGAATTAGGCAAAGCACTACTTAACATGGGTGCCGATATGTCTATTCCAGAACGTGAAAAAGCAGAAGATATCGTAGTAGTAACAATAATAGCTGGCCAGATAGTTCTTGGCACAGCATATAGAAGGAAGGTATAATAAGAATATGAAATGGTTAAAAAAATGGAGCCTAGCCGCTCTAAATGAAAACTTTACATTCCTTGGATTTTTTGTAGCCTGGGTAGTATTAGAGGGTAGCGCAAAAACCGTTGTAGGTTATGTAACCCTAGCCTCAGTAGCCTTATGGTTTATGACTATTGGAATTAGAGAAAAGGCAGAAAAAGAAGAATAAATGCTATAATAGTGGTATGAAAAGAATTACCGCTATTGCTTTATCTGGCCTATTAATGCTATCATTAACAGGGTGTGGATATGACGGGCATTTTAGATACCCTTGTCAAGATCCTGCAAATTGGGAAAAAGCAGAATGTAAGCCACCAATCTGTACGGCCAATGGGGCATGTCCAGAAGATTTAGTTAGTCGAGAAGAGATAGAAGGAACACAAAATGGCTAGAGAAAGATTGTCCCCTCAAGATTTAGACGCAAGACTTAAATTTATTTTAGGTATTACTCTAGGATCTATTTTATTTTTAACATCTGTAGGCATTATGTATGCCCTTATATTTGTTACACAACCAATTACTGGTCAATCAGAAAATGATAAAATGTTTTTTAATGTATTGGGTAGCGTAGCTACATTTATTACAGGCACACTTGCTGGACTATTAATTGGTCAAAGTGGTGCAAAAGATGTTATGTCGGCACAAATAGCAAACAAAGAAGTTGATGCTAAAAATACACAGGCAGATAAAAAATTAGAAGCAGAGATTGATGAAGCAAAAGCTCGTAGATTAGCAAAACCAGATGGCGCAATGCCAGCAGAGCAACCAGTAGACACAGACTGGGACAAGGACTAATAATGGCATCACAAGGAACAGCAGAGAGACTTATTGAAGTAGCTAAAGCTGAAATTGGAACCATTGAAGGACCTAAAGATAACGAAACTAAATATGGTGCGTTCACCAAGGCTAATTTTCAGCCTTGGTGCGGATCATTCGTTATGTGGTGTGCCAACGAGGCTGGGGTAAAAGTGCCAAATACTGTTTACACTCCTGGTGGTGCCGCAGCTTTTAAGAAAAAGGGTTCATGGATTGACGGAGATGTAGCAGATCCAGAGCCAGGAGACATTGCATATTTTGATTTCCCATCTGACGGAGTAGATAGAATATCTCACGTAGCAATTGTTATTAAAGATAATGAAGATGGAACAGTTTGGTGTATCGAAGGAAACACATCTGGAGATCCTAAAGGCAGTCAGCGTAATGGCGGAGAGGTTTGCAAAAAACTTCGTGCTTATAAGAAAAATAAAAAGAATCTAATGATTTCTATTGTAGGATTTGGTAGACCAAAATTTGCTAAATCTTCAACATCTGAAACACAAAAACCTACTACACAAAATAAAAAATGTGAGGCTTGTGGTCAAGAAATAAAGTAGTATGAATAACTATAAGGTTAAGTTAGAAATAGATGCTGAAGTTCAAGCATTTAATGAAAACGACGCCATAGATTATGTAAACGATATTTTTGGCGTAGATGAAGAAATTAAAAATATTAAAATTGTAAGTGTAAAGGAGAAATAATGTCTAAAGAGGGATATAAGCCAACCGCTGGAATGAAATCAGCAGCAAAAAGAGCTATTCGCTGGAAAGAGCAGGGAAAAGCAAAGGGTGCTGGAACAATGGTGGGCTGGACTCGTGCAGGACAACTATCAAGAGGAGAAACACTTAGCTTATCTACAGTTAAGCGTATGTATTCTTTTTTTTCAAGACACGAAGTAGATAAAAAAGGTAAGGATTTCTACAATATTTCTAACCCTTCAAACGGCAGAATTATGTGGGACGCATGGGGTGGAGACGCAGGTTTTTCTTGGTCCCGTAAAATAGTTAATAGGGAGAAAAATATGAAAAAGTCATTAGAAGTACAAGAAGTAATAGAGGAAATTAAAGACATGCTTGAGGATGTAATTAATCCAGTAGACACAGTCATTGAAATTCCAGAAGACACTTTATCGAAATCAGTGGATCCTAAACCAGAGGAAGAAACAGATGAAGAAATTAGCAAAAACTATGAGTCTGATAACGAAGAAGAAGATAAATGGGACAACTTACAAAAAGCCTGTTGGTCAGGATACAAGCAAGAAGGAATGAAAGAAAAGAACGGACGAATGGTTCCAAATTGCGTTCCTGTAAATAAATCTATGGACTCTGAAGACCTTGATAAAGCTAAAGAAAAATATGAAGATGTCATTAAGCCAAGAAAAGGTGAGCCAGCAGACAAAGAACTTTATTCTAGAATTGTTTCTGAGGCCAAAAAGAAATTTGATACCTATCCATCAGCATATGCAAATGGCTGGGTAGTTCAAGAATATAAACGTCGTGGCGGAACCTATAAAATTCAAAAGTCTATTTGGAGTGGAACTTTTCTAAAATAGCCTTGACAAAGCCGCAACACTACCTGTATAATAATACTTGGGATGTTGCGGTTTAGTATTTAGGATAAAATGTTATATTTAAACCCGCTAGGTGTAGAAGTATTTATTAAAAGATCTAGCTCAAAAAACATAGACCCGCATTGGGACAATTACGATTTAGTAATTTGGAAAAAAGATAACTCTGGATATACAAATAAAAAAGGAATGTTTAGAAAAAATTCCTGGGGAATAGCAGACAGGGTGTCTGTTAGCAATCAAGGTATATGGAAGTTGCCAAGACAATATGTCAAATATTTTAAATGAACTAGGGGTTGACGAAGAAGATTTTGCGTGGTGGCATCTTTCTATTTGTCGTGGCATGGAAACCAATTTATTCTATGACAAGTATGAAATGGATGTCAATATAGCAAAAAATATTGATGAGGCATGCTTGTCCTGTCCAGTTAGCAAAATGTGTTACGAGTCTGGTGTAGAAAATAATGAATATGGAATTTGGGGTGGAGTCTACTTAAACTCTGGCTCAATTGATAAAACTAGAAACTTGCATAAAACGCAAGAGACTTGGAAAAGGTTAAAATCTAAAAATGGCTTCTAATCAATTTAAGCATGGAATCAATATGTGGAATGGTGAACCAAATAAACCAGTTTTTTATAATGATGAAATGGCTAAGGCGATTAGGAATATAACTAAACCATCAAATAAACTTCTTTTGGATATAGTAAAATATCCAGAGTTTTTAGCTATTAGATTATATGAAGACAACTTTATACAATTTGATGGATTAAAAAAAGAAATGGTTATAGATTACGTAAGCAAGGTGAAGAAAGTAATAGAATCTTACGGCGTAAGATGTGAGCTTGAAGGAGTGCCTAGTGAAAAAGTACTATGACATTGTATCTATTGTGTTTGTTCATAAAGAAGGCGTGTATGGGTCTTGTGAAAAACTTGGCGCTTTTGCGTCAAACGTAAGATATGCAAAAGATGGAATAGAATACGAAGTTATTCTAGAAAATGACGAGTTCTCCATAATGGATGAAATCGTATTTGAGCATGTAGAGGAAGAAAATTAATGGAGAAAGTTCTATGCTATTCTTGTGGTAAAACAAAGAATAAATTAAATTTAAAAAGATCGACATTGTTCCCAATAAATTTATTGATGTGTGAAACATGTATTGCTTCAAAGTATGAGCCAAGGTGGGCAGTGATTTTGGCTGGAAGGCAACAGGGGTCTGAAGCTGTAAGAGAATATATTCTTAAAAAAAGATATGAGGGCACAGAAATATCTGCCTCTGAGTTATTTGTTTAACATTCATTTTAGGGTATAATTAATGTATAATGACCCTGGACATAACCTATATAATTATTGCAATTCTTGCTGCAGTATTGTCTGGCATGGGGACGGCAATTATTGCTGGATTGAGCGAGAATAAAAAAGAAAAAATACGCCAAAAGGAACGTGATCAGGACCATTTAAAACTAGAATTAAAAGATTTAAAAATTGAATTATATAAATTAGAGAAAGAGTTGACTCAATGGAAAGACAGATATTACGATGCAATTCAAGAGCTAATTTCAGTCAAATCTGAGCTTGAAAATGCCTTATCAGAGCTATCCCACATTGAATTTACACAGGATTTGGACACAGAATTTTAAATTTAGTATACTAGGACTATGACTGCCGTAGTAGCATTAATTCATGAAAACAAGGTACTCCTTGGAGGAGACTCAGCCGCATCAGATGACAAAACAGGTTTAATATTTTCAAGAACTGACCCTAAAGTCTTTAGAGTTGGTCAATTTGGAATTGCTTTTGTAGATAGTTTTAGGATGGGCCAAATTTTACAATACAACTGGACCCCTCCAGTTTATAAACCAACTTCAGGATTTAAAAATTTAGAAAAATTTATGAGAACAAAATTTATTGAATCTATTAAAGAAGCTTTTAAAGAACAGGGATATGGTAATCAGGTAGCTGGCTCTACAGAAGATGGCGATGAAGGCGGAGTATTTTTAATAGCAGTTCAGGGTGCTGGAAGAATATTTACAATGGATACAGATTTCCACATTGGTGAAGCTGATATTCAATATATGGCTGAAGGCGCTGGGCAAGAGTTATCTTTGGGGTCTCTGTACTCTACAGCATCTATTAAAACCCCTCGTAAAAGGGTCAGGATGGCCCTAGAAGCGGCTGCAAAGTTTAATATGTCAGTTAGACCACCCTTTACAATAATTGAAGTCTAGAGTATAATTAAACCAGCATGGATATAAACGAATTAAGGCCAAAAAATTATGACCACGCTATAGATTTACGTGGGACCCCAACTCATGTATGTCCATGCGGATGCAACATTTGGAATTTAAAAGTAGTTTTTGAAGATTTTGAAATTGCAACATATTTTTTAGATATGGAATGCATAAATTGTGGCAGCCTTGCCACTGCTCCAACCCCAGTAGACAGGATAGAAATGTGAGAAAGTCAGAAAGATTAAGGCTTATTGAAATGCAGTTATTGCGTTTAGAGTTTCAAATTGAGTCTTTAAATGCGGTAGTTCAAGTATTATTAGATATGAATAATATGCCTAAACCAGAATTAGACGCTGGGAAATGGTATCAAAGAAAGATGGACGGAAACCGTTGACAAAACTTAGTCCTATTTAGTACAATAGGGCTATGAATAAAAAAATAATAAGGGCTCTAGTAGCCACAGTAATCTCTATATCTGCCACAATTCAAGTGGTCCCTATGGCACAAGCAAATTCAGTGCCTGCAATTGCTATTCTGGACACAGCTCTAGACACTTCTTTACCAATTTTTAAAGACAGAATTGCTTATGAGGTATGTATTTTAGAGTGGAACTCTTGTCCAAATGGCAAATCATTTATGGAAGGTTCAGGATCTTCAGTACTTCCAGCAAATATTATATCTTCAAATGGATTTGATCATGGAACACAGATGTCATCTGTTGTCGCTGGATTAAATCCAAATGTTAAAATTGTATTTGTTAGGATTATCGGCAATACCCCATCAGGAGACAGGCAAAGTGCAAACGAAGCAACTGTAACCAATGCTTTAAATTGGGTACTGCAAAATAAAGATAAATATAATATAAAATCTGTAGCCATGTCCCAAGGACACCACAACCTTGGTCCAGTTGGTACAGAGTATTGTCCATCTACACCAAATACAAAAAACCTGTTGGTATCTCTAGCCAGTGCTGGAGTTGCAACCTTCTTCCCATCTGGAAACTCCAGAGATTATACTAGATTAGACTGGCCTGCATGCATTACTGAATCTATTTCTGTAGGATGGTCAGATCAATATGAAGGTATATCTTTAAATGGCAATTTTGATAAAGATAGATTAGACTTCTATGCTCTTGGTAACGTAAGAGTAACCATGCCAGGAGGTTCCGTTAGAAATGGGGCAGGGTCTTCTATTTCAGTACAAGTAGCAGCAACTAATTGGGCTTTATTAAAATCTAAATACCCTACATATACTCAAGATCAAATTATTAATTTATTGTCTCAAACATCTACACAAATTCGTGGATCTAGAGGTCAATTTGGTAAATTAATTAATATAAATGCAGCATTAAGTGCTATGCCTACTCAATCACCAGCACCAGTAGTGGTAGATAAAACAGCAATTATTGCAGAGGCAAACAAAGCTATTGCATTAGCGGAAGCACAATATCAAGCAGAGGTGAAAGCCGCTGCTGATAAATTGGCTGCAATTAAATTAGAATGGTCAAAAAAGATAAATGGCTAATATGACTGTACTTGAAGGCATCATTGAAGATGTTGCAGTAGAGTTATATCAAAAACTTTGGAATGCCATTCCTGCAGAAGAGCAGACCGAAGAGGCTTCTAAGGCTATTGGATTAAATTCTAGGGAAACTACCCTGTATGTTATCCAAAACTTTATGAATAAATTTAATGCAGCAGCGGAGGCATTAAAAGATAGTTAATTGAATGGGCAGTCTATTGACTGCCCATCATTTATTTAGTAGAATGGATGTTATGCAAACATTTTTACCAGAGGCGGATTTTAGTAAAACTGCCAAGCATCTAGATAGAAAAAGATTAATTAAGCAAAGTGTAGAAAACCTACAAGTTTTAAAGTCATTAGCTGGACATTATGATGAAAGCGGTGCATGGAAAAACCATCCAGCAGTTAAAATGTGGAGAGGCCATGAAGACTGGTTGTTTCTATACAATGAGTCAATTATAAAAGAAATCATAATGCGTGGATATAATAATAGCACTCACGTTAAGTTTGATGAAATATATCAAGAAAATTTCATTAATCTAGAGTCAGATCGGCCTTGGTGGCTAGGGGATGAAAAACTTCATTACTCGCATAAAGGTAGATTGTATGAAAAAGACCCAGATAAGTATTATTTCTATTCAGAGTTTGCGGACTACAGGGATTTAGGGTATACTTGTTGCGAGTCATGCAGTTACTATTGGCCAACACATGTGGAGAAAAACAATGAATCTAACATCTGAAACCTTTAGTAAAGCTTTAGAAGATAATACAGTACTTATTGTAGATTTTTGGGCGGACTGGTGTGGACCTTGTCTAAAGGTTGCTCCTATATTGGATGAAATATCATCTGAGTATAACGTAAAAATTGCAAAAGTACATGTGGATGAAAATCCAGAAACATCTTCTAAATACGAAGTTTCTTCTATACCAACTATAATGGTTTTTGAGAATGGAATACCAGTTAAAAAAATAATTGGTGCTCAGCCAAAACATAAGATGGTGAAGGAGTTAGAGGGATGGCTATAGATTTTTTAGACATACAGTCTTGGTACGAATATGGTCGTGAAAAAGGTTGGGTATCAGAAGTATTTTGTGATACTCATGAAGGCCCACCATTATCTGATGAAGAGATGGAAGAATGGGAAGATGGCGGAGATCCTTGTAGCTTTCATATAAAGATCTCGGACATTTAAGATATAGCACAACAATCTGTAAAGATAATTGTCTATAATAGTAGGATAAAAAAAATAGAATTCCATACCTAAAAAAGGGGTGGATATGAAGGAGAAAAAATAAATGAGTTCATTTAAAAAAATAGCCTCTGTCTTGGCTGCAGCCTTGACGTTTGGCGTGTTGTCGGCACTGCCGACTAATGCTACAGTTTATGCTGACACGGTTAGCATTGATGCTGTGGCAGACACAATCAATCCTGGTGAGACTGCAACAGCAGTGGTATCAGTATCATATTTAGGAACTACAATTGGAGATACAGTAACACTAGTATCTGCAGTATTTAGTGCCCCATCAGGCGCTAATAGTACCCCTAGATTCGCTGTTACTGAAACAACAAGTGCTACAGTAGCATTAGGATCAGATACAACAACAGCAGCAGTTTCACCAGCAACTAATACTACTGGTTATGTTACTGCAAAGCTGACATCATCACTTTATGTATCTAGTGTTCCTGGAACATACGTAATTAAGTTTATTCCAACACTAACAAGCTCTTCTGGCTCAGTAACATCTGCGGCAGTAACTTGGACAGTAACAGTAACCGCCCCAGATCTTAAAGCATCAACTGCCTATACAACATCTGTACTAAATGCTGGAGAAACAATTTCAGCAACAACAGACGCAACAGTATATGTTTCAAGAACTACATCTTCGGATGCAGCAGCAGTTGTAGTTTTGACTCAAAAGAATGCTGCTAATGCTAGCGCTTCAGAGTCAATCACAGCAACAATTTCAGGAGCAGGAATGTTAGGATTCGGTACAAATCACACAACTATCACCCCTTTGGGTAGATCATTGTCCGTACCAGCAGGAAATTACATTGGAGTATTTTCTGACGGAACATCTGGAGTAGGAACAATTACTCTTACTTCACAATCTGGAGTATTGTTGGGAACTGAAAAAGTTACATTCTATGGCGATATCGCTAAGATTGTTGCAACAGTAAAGAAACCAACAATTGCCGTAGGTTCTAACTCAGACGCAATTTCTGCAGTAGCATACGATGCTGCTGGGGTTATTGTTGGAGCAGGAACATTGACAGCAACTTCAAATGATCTTACAGTAATTAGCAATTCAGCAACTACTGCATCAATAGTTAATGGGGAAGCCCTGTTTTCTTTGGCTGGCGTAAAAACTGGTTCAGCAGGCTTAGTTGTCAAGAATTCAACAGTATCGGCAGATGCAGTAACAGTAAGAGTAGAGGCTAATTCTTCTAAGATTAAGTTGGCTTTTGATAAAGCTACCTATTCTGCTGGAGAGCAAGCAACAATTACTCTTTCTGTAGTTGACGATGCTGGATTAGTATTGTCTGGAAAGACATACTCAAATCTATTATCATCTACAGGAATCACTACTAGTTATTCCTTTGGTGGATCAAGCGATACATTAACTGCAACATCTGTAACAACAGACGCAAATGGTGTAAAAACTTATAAGGTTTATATGCCACTGACTGCAGGCCCAATTACAATTAGTGCTACTGGTGGTACATCTTTACCAGCAGCAGGCCAAGTAGCGGTATCTGCATCGGCAAATGTAACAGATTCAGCGTCTGCAGCTCTTGCTGCGGTAGCCGCATTAGCAGTAACCGTTGCACAGCTTAAGACCTTGATAACAACCCTAACTAATCTTGTATTAAAGATTCAGAAAAAGGTTAAGGCTTAATTAATTAAACATAGGGGGCAAGGACCAAGTCCTTGCCCCTTTATTTTTTAAATGATAGAATAGGTTTATGGATTATATTCAGGATATTATAAGAGAAAAAATAGCGGATGAGATTAGGCATTTAGATCTTCCATATGAATGGAAACCTAATGAAGTCTTAGCGTATATAGTAAGAAAAATAGAAAAGAAATAGGCGGACATTGAGCGATAAATGTGAGATAAAGGGTTGTGAAAATCAAGCCAGTAGAATCACGGCCACAGACACCAAATATATACAGGTTTGCAATGAATGTTACCAGGATAAGTATAAGATATGATAGATAAAATAACTGAAATATTGTGGATTTGGATAAATAAATTAGCCTCTTTTCCAGATGACCTTCTTGATATCCATGATGATGAGGAAAATGCTATAATAGACGAATAGATGGAGATCTAGACCCATCTAAATACAACCTATAGGAGAACAAAATGGCAGACGGATTAGAACTAAAAGGATTTAATGATACTGGAGAGCAATCAGGAAGCAACACCCTTGATTTAAATCCAACTGGTCAAGCACCAGCATCAGCATTTCCAGCAAAAGATGTTTCAAACCAATCAACAGCACAAGGACCTAAGTAGTCAATGTGTTTTGAATGTGGATGTGAGTCAGTAGGTAGCGAGTCAGGAATCATTTCTGCTCCCATGCTAGATGTCACAAGAGACGACGAAGCTGGTTTAACTTTAAATATGACGGCAACACAAGAGCAGAGAACCAGATTTATCAATGAGTGATAATGGAACTGGAATGGCTTCACCAGCGGTAAACACACCATCAGGTGCAGTTACTAGCGAAGAGGCTACAAGAAAAAACCCAAAACAGGGTGGGTTCCGCTCAGGAATAAGTGGGTCTAAGCCACTCACTAGAGTTGATCGAAATAGGCATGGAATACGCAGAGAGACTAATTTAGGACCAAAGAAAACTGGAAGACCTAAAAAAGTATAATGTGTGACCAAGTAATCAGTAATTCATCAGATCTTAGTATTGATATTATCAACACAATAGATGATCAAATAGATAGATTTGATGAGACTGGTATACTGTAAACAAAAATAAATTAAAAGCCCCCTAAGAAATTAGGGGGCACTTTACTCTAAGGACAAAAATGGACGAAACTAAACTTAGAAAAGATATAGCAGAGGGTCCTAGAACTGGGTACGGGTATGATGAGTTAAAGGATTTTGATATGGGATATAAAGATAAAATTGGTAGAACAAACATAACACCATTTAGGGGAAAATTAAGATGATAAAGTTTAGAAGCCCAATATACTGGGATAAAAAGATCAATGGAGAATTAAGTGTATTATGCCAAACTTGTGGAACTAGGTATATGACTACATTTGCTAAGTTTAAGAAGAGTAAATCATGCTCAGATTGTGTCTATAAAGTAGTTGACTAGAATATATATGTAGTATATAATACTATATAGATCGCAATTAGTGAAAGCGAAAAGTGCGGCGGAAAGAGAGACCCCATGTCGGTACCCGACAGACCTAAGATAGTTGAGGCTATAGAGAGAGTCTTTAAAGATAATAAAGAATTACTAGATAAACTAGGATCTGACTATGATGAGAATGGAGTTCCATATTGGGAGCATTACGAAGAGCGTTTGAAGTATATGGAGGAAAATGGCATATGAATGAGGAGCTAATTAAAGCGATAGAGGATTCTAAAACTGAGGTTCCTACTAACTTAACTTGGGCGGAAGAGGAAGTAGGTCTTTGGAAGAGTTGGACATATAGCCCAAAGAAGAATAGATATTACTTTGATGATATCGGTAATGAGTCTTTAACTGAGCTATGGTCAGATGAGTTTTTAAGACAGGCTGAGGATGAGAGAGTTTAAGGCATACTGTGTAAAATGCCATGTCGTTGTCTTAGGGCAGGCTGAGTTTATTAGCGAACCTTTAGATTCTGGGAATTACCTGTATGTAGGACATTGCCCTATCTGCAACAATGAAATTAGGCGGATAGTCACAAAAGCTAATCATATGATATATCCAGAACCTTGGTATAGAAATACTCCCAAGGGAGCAGATATATGGGCTACACAGACAAACTTTGAATAAGGGCGGGAACCAATGACTGATGATTGTTACACAGGGAATATATGTTGGGAACCATATAATCATTTAACTAGATCTATCCTTATCTTATCAATCGTCATAGGTATATTACTCATAATCAAGATATATAGAGGATATAGGAAGTAATACAGAGCCTTGGTGCCATAGGCACATATAGCTTTATTTTGATCCATACCCTAACTTCCCCCCGCATTTAAACACCTCTCTAATAGCCATTTAAAGCCTTTTAAAGCATATTCTAGAGGATACATATGGATAGATTGGCTATCAATTTATCTCTGAATACTATCAATATAACATATTTGTTATATATGTGTATTTGGACAGCCTATTATATATGCCCCACTTAATCCCACTTTGCCCCACATATCCCCATATGTACCATATTGATCTCATATTGTCAATACCTTTCAGGGATTTTCGTAAATTTGCCCATAAAGAGCATATTATGCCCATTCAGGGATCCTAAAATATAGCTCGTAAACGAGCAGATTTGCCCACAATTCTTGGAGATTCTTATATCATTATATGAGATAATATATAGATATACTGAGATAAGTATATGTTTTTATAAGATTCTTAAAAGGCTTCAGGGATTTTTGATATATGGTCGTAAAGGAGAAATTCTGCCCACAAAAAATATACACAAATGGGACATATTATACCAAGATGTACATATAGTACAAATTGGACATATGTCCCAAATGATTGATATTACTTAGATACGTGTGATATGGTTACTTCTCCACATAGGGAGTTGTATCGTTCTTGTTCTGCCGCTTTCCTTTGTTTCTCTATCTTCTTCCATTTGCGGTATGCTGCTAGGGCGTAGTTCTTGTCCCGTCCCTGCGTTGTATTCCACTTCTTAGCTTTGAGCTGAGCTGTACCCTCTGGCTTCATTAGAGCACCGCCTGGACCTGGTTGAATGGGTCCCTGTACTCTTCATGTACCCATGAATATTTACTTGTATTGGCGGCGGGCTCAGGTAAATCCTTGATTACATCTTTAGTAGACTTAGGTAGTCTAAGATTATTCCATTGATATTTCTTAGATAGAATACTTAAACTAGCATTAAGTTCATGAGATATGAATAAGCCTTCTGATGTTATGCCTTGCTCAAAGTCTGCCTTATATCTTTTGCTATTAAACTTTAAGATATGAGCCAATACTTCCACTATCCTATCAATCGTATAATGTGGTTGATTAGATAATAGATGTGCTAATACGGCTGGATTAAACCAATGATCTTCCGCCACATTAGCAAGGTCGTCTGCTAACTTCTGTTCTTTAGATTTCATATCCGCCTTTCTAAATCATTATACCAAAGAGGGTGGGGAAGGTCAATGTTTGGAGTCATTGGCCCTCCCCAAGATTAGTTACTTAGACTTTACTGTAGCTTCCTTGGTAAACTCTACTCCATTTTTAACAGCTTCTGAAATTGCATGATCTGCAGCTGCGGAAAAACGTCCTCGACGGCCCACAGTAATGCCTTTGCTTTTTAGGTATTCTCGCTTGGTAGTCATTTTGATCCTTTCATGATCATTTTGATTTTATCATATTTTGGGGAATTTGTAAATAGCTCCGTAAAAGCCCCCTTTAGCCCTTACGAATTTTTTTAGAATCGAGGAGGGATACTAAGTTTGTTATAATCTTCTTAATATCCTCTTCCCCAATTATAGTATTACTCTTCTGTGTCATCTAACCAAGCATCCTCATCTAAGGCTACTAGGAAGTTATTATCTATCATCCAATCACGAATGGTCTCTTCAATAATTTCTCCACCAAGATCCATATTAAGACCTAATGTGGCTACATCCTCCCAGAACTTATCCCAGACTTGTTTAAGGGTAATACCTTCTGGAACAGACATATCTTCAAACTCACCAGGCTTCTGATAGTTTGTATATATGTCTACAATTATGTCATATGCCCATAACCACATAAGAGAGGGGAAGACTGGAAGAGCAGTTACCTTTAATCTAATATCTTCTAACTCTTTATAGACATCATCTCTACGAGTTGCTTCTTGTAAATCAACCACGGGCAACAATCCTTTCGTTTAGGGCGAAGGCTAAATTATACGTCAATACATAGCATTCTGTCAATGCGTCTAGTCGACCTGATAGATATTTATATTCAGGAGTATCCTGAGATTGGGATACATTTAATAAAGATTGCTCAGTCTCATACATTAGATTCTTTAATTCTCCATGCATGATGTCTGTTCCTGGTTCCCCCATATCTACCAACTTTTGTAGACGTGGTTCTAATTTATCAGACATAATCATTTGCTACCTCCAGTATATGGTTTAATACAGCAATTGCTCCTTGTATATATTCTTTTGGATATCCCTCATTTGTTACCTCATGATCTTCAATTTTTTCTAGATCTTGTTTAAGACTAATTAAGTATATCTTCATATACTCAACTAAGTAATTATCCGTAGTAAGTGTTTTCATCTATATACCCTTCTGCTAGTAGGCCTTCAAAGAAGTCCCATATGGTCAATAGACCTTGCTTAACGCTAGGGTCGGTGGCGGAATCAATAGCAACAGTTAAACTATTACCAAACTCCTGTATATCCTTATATGTATATCCTAACATTCTATGTAGTATTCCTCTCCAGGTTCTACCTGCCAGTATTCATTAAATTGTTTCTTGACGGATTCATCAGAGCACATACTTGCCATTTCATAGTCAGCAATAAACATACCCTCATCTATATGACCAGTTATCCAAGAATCAAATAACTGCTCTTGAATATCTAGTAATACAGCGTCTGATATATGCTTAGGCATATCATCAAACATACTAGGTTTATCATTTTGATATCCCATATATTCCTTTCGTTAGGTTCTAATTATATAACAGACCACTGACATTGTATATAGAATATAGGTGTGTTTCACACCACATGTCCAAGCTTTGAGATTTCAGGGAAATATATTTGACTTCCGTAAAAGAGATATGCTACCCTCACGGTTGTGGGCAAAAGTAAACCCCCGCATTAGCTGCGGGGGATGGGGAAGGAATGGCTGCTAGGACCTCAACGAAAGGAAAAACCTGCCTTACTTAGCAACTGGAGGAGTTGCACCATTCATAAAATAGGCACCCTGGGCCTGGTAATATTATATCATAGTCCTAGGTGAGTATTTTTTCTAATGCATACTTATCGCAGAACATTGTTAAGTCCATTGTGAATATCGCTTCATTCTTCATGCCTAGAACTTTGTTTTCTCTATTGCGGTGATCGTCCCAATCATGCAATGAGAATGTTTGTTGCTGCCAATTGATAACAGCAATCTTGTGCTCGTTATCTCCAATTGAATTTACTTGAAGACCCCAGCCTGTTTCCATGTTCCATTGATCTCCAATTAATTGACTAATTGCAATGCGTGTGGCATATGATTCATCATTCCAACGTGGACGGGCAGCAATGACTGCATCCGCTAATCTTCCTAGCATATTGTGTCCAGCCCAGTGTCCGTATAAACAAATTGTATCGCCTGCTCCATCTACGAATACAAAGTTTGCTCTATCTCCCATTATATTTCCGCCTTTTCTAGTTGAGGTACTTCTTCCGTTTTATTTAATTCTACTATTTCTAGTGTTACTTTGTCAAGAGCCTGTTTATTCTTGTTTAAATGGTGGCTACAGAAGCTGAGCTCATTTGATGTAAGCCCTCCCACTGTATCTACATCTGACTTATTAACAAATCTGATTATCCATTTAGCCTGAGCTGGACAAGAATCGCATTTAACCCACTCGCTCATATCTTGTTACTCTCAATCATGTCTGCTAACCTATCGAGAAGCCAGTTATCGATATCGTTAATATCAATCTCTCTTAACTTCTCCATCATTTCCTCACGGGCAAACTTATACCCGTCTTGGAATCCATCTTTATAGTCAGACATTAATCATCCTATCATATCTATAAGCCAATTCGTTATCGGCATATTTACTTTCAATAAGAACCTTAAGTTGGTGCTTAGATATTAATCTGCTCACCTTCTCAATGTTACCTGTTCCAATCTCGAAAGTCAAGGCGTTATAATCATAACCACTTGGGTCAAGTCCTCCAACCTCAGCGTCCCATACAGAAAACTGGAACGCTTTGGTTGAGTCTGCTTTTAATTTATAATACATTAATTCCAATCCACATCTGTGTCTTCAATTAACCATGAGTTAATATCAACTGCTGATGAATTACTATCTAATGATAGTTCGTCACCAAGCAAGTAATGAGCGTCAAAGTCATCAACCTCATCAAGTGGGACATCTATTGTTACTTCAAACGAAATAGTTCCAGTTACAGTAACTTGCTTAGATGGATTAATGGCAAAGTACTCACATAGTAAGCGAATTACATCATCTTTATCATAGTTAGGATTAACCCACTCTACGATTTGCTCTTCAAGACCATCAACCTTATTACGCAGGCTGTAGTACTCAGAGGTTCGCTGCCGAGCATTTTCAAGGACCCATTCCAAATCTGTTACTTTGGTAATTGGGAATGAAACCTGCTCTCCATCAATAACCTTGTATTGTACAAGGGCATTAGGATTATAGGTATCAGGTGTTACGGTTGCTCCATATGTTTCCATGTTAGTTTCCTTTCGTTAGGGTTAATTGTACAGCATGGGTCTGACATTCTGCCATTGCCTTATCGTCCTGCCAAGAACCCTGATTGCATTCAGAGCAGAATTCACCGCATCCATTATCACAATACTCAATACAATCATAAGATTGGCAAGCATAGCAACGAGTTTCATATTCTAAGTTTTCTTTAACCTCACCACGGACAATCTCATATTCTCCGCCCCAGCCTTGCTCCTCTTCAAATTCGAGGGTGAGCAAAGAGTTAGGAACTAGATTACTTAGTTTAGTTAAGATAGTTACAGCAGGTGACCAAGCAGTATTATATTTATATACCAACCAGTTATCTTCACCTTCTGATGTATATTCAAGCAACTCAGTATCAGGATACTCGTCACCGTCTGATACGGCTACATCCCATTTAGTTCCCCAGTTAGATGTATTCCATGAATACCAATCTTTCTGAGTCTTAGCATGCTCAACTGATTTAGCAAACCAGTTAGGATCATCTGTATTTATTTTACTGTGATCAGGTTGTTGAACATACTCTTCCATTGTAATACCATCTTGTAATGGAGAATGTATATTCCAAAATGCAAAGACAGGATTAGAGTAAGTAGATTTAGTTATTTCCATTTGTCCAGTCTTCATATTCCAAGAATCATGCATTACTTCAAAGGGTTGATTAAGTTTATCTTTGATATAATCTACTTCTGACTTTGGACCTTGTATGGTCAAAGTGTTATATACCCAGTTAGGCATTTCATTCCTTTCGTTGAATGTCGCAATTGTATCAGAGTCGACTGACATTATCAAGGATTCTTGGGGGTTTATTTATATATGCCGTAAAAGAGCTAATCTGCCTTTACCGTTGGGGGCAGCTATGCGATCCCAACGGGACTTGAACCCGTAGCCTCTACCGTGACAGGGTAACGATCTGACCAATTGATCTATGGGACCAGATGGGGGCCCTTGCGGGCCCCGTTAAGAATTAGGCTAGCGCCTTAACCGCTTTGAGAATTTTATTTTTCTCGGCGGTAATTACAGGGTCAAACCCTGAAGCAGCAGCCATAAGCGAATCAGTATTACCCGTTTTGGATGAACGGTAATAATCTAAACGCTCAGTAAAAGCATTAAACGCACCCCAAGCGGTACCCTTAATTGAATTATTAGTTGGTGAGTTATGATATAGGTCATCAATTAAAACAACCTTATTCTCCCATCTAGTTAAAGCAGCCTTGCTTGCCTCTTCTGGCTTTGGATACAGATTGCGAATCAAATCTGAAAATTGCTTATCAGTAATTGATTGTTGGAATAATTCGTTAGCCTGCTTTTGGAATTCATCCGCATACGCAAATGTTAATCCCAATGCTTGACGGGCTTGCACAATTCTGCCCTCGGCAGTTTGTGTGTGACGAATTTTGAATGATTGCTTTGCAGTACGCATTGCAATGTTTAAAGTATTTTGGCAAACTACACGAACGGGTGTGATTGCTGCTTGAACCGCAACAGAACCATCGTGTGATGTCCAAACAATTAAATACAACTTAGTTTTATCGTTTACCCCTTGTGGGTCTAATACGATCTCTTTAGGAATATCTAATGAGCCAAATACGATTTTGCCCTTTTTCAAGGAGCCAGCAGATTCCCACTTAGCAGAATTAGAATCGAGCACGTTGTCAGCAAATGCAAACAACTCCTCATTCTGAACGGTCTTATACTTATTACCGACTACTGATAAAACATCGGTACCGCCATCAAATGGGTTATCACGAATCACAAAGAAATTATCTGATGTATTTCTCCATGTATTTGGGATGTGGTCTGCGACATCTGATAGACGTACATTCCAGTTATTTAACTTTGCTTCTTCAAGCATTGTTGCAGTGGTTACATCTTCATCTTGATTGAAGATGCGATTTGCAAGATTGTGCCATGCTGGTTTGCCACGTAATGCAAACGCAACTTGACCGTCTTGCTGTTCTAGGTTATGAGCCATTTTATCCTTTCGTTTTGAGTTGCCTTATTCTAGCATAGTCAACTGACATTTACAAGATTAGGATACTTAGCTTTTCGGGAGTTTTCCACAGGTAGTCGTAAAGCTGTGGATAACCCCTCACCTCTGGGGGCGGCAGCCTATTTAATTAATTGTTTAAATTCCATAGGATAGAATGCTGCAGAAGTTTTCTTCTTTTTTACTTGATCATATACATATGCTTTAACATTACCATTAAACTTTGGCAAGTAGGAGAATAATATTTTAGAAAGAGCTTCTCTTTCTACATTCTCATCTGAATAAATAGTTAAATCGTTTGACTTTATTTCGTCATACATTTCGATACGGTATCTACTCCGCATTTTGTTCCTTTGTTAGTGGGGATAGAAATTATAACATAGGGGGCTAGATTTTGTCTAGCCCCCAGTTTATTACAAGTATCTTGCGATAGCGTTGTAGGTGCTTGTGCTTACTGTATCCTCATCGGTCATTTTGAGAATACGGATAGCGTTTTCCATTTCCTCTTTCATCTCATTGTAAGAGTGGCGGTGGATTTCCTCGTAGTCCTTTTCAGGTTCAGTAGGGAAGTCTTTGCTATCGCAAATTAAATCAAAATCTACATTTAGAGTTTTGTTCCAAGCACGATAGTTGGTGCGTAGGTTTTCTGCTTTAGCAATTTTGCTAACTGCCCATGCCCCAATTTCTTTTTGCCATTTTTCCTGAGCCTTACGATACTTTGCTTCGTTTTCGTCTTGCTTCTTAAAGTCAGCCTCTAATTTGGCTAACCTAGTTTCTAAGGCTTTAATAACCTTAGTTGTAGCGATTTTTACGCTGATAGGTTTTGCTCTTGCCATTGTGTTCCTTTCGTTAGGTTTTTGGGTGAGCAGTTTTAGTAGTCATACTCAGGACTTTTAGCGTGGTGGCTAATTTTTTGCGGATACGCTAGTCCAGCGTTCCTTACCATCAACATCAAGCAAAACTCGATTAACACCGCTAGGGTGATTATCTATTGCTTTGATTATTCCAGTAATACCACTTTGGGTGGTTGTATAGGCTTTGCCTACTTCTAGTGTTGTTGTCATTTGTTTCCTTTCGTTTAGG
>Ga0207939_1000193_pt1 | contig 20793 bp, 32 predicted proteins | sample LakMenEpi02Jun12_FD_150663 | JGI IMG/M metagenome (GOLD analysis project Ga0207939, IMG submission 150663) | Freshwater microbial communities from Lake Mendota, WI - 02JUN2012 deep hole epilimnion (SPAdes) | ecosystem: Environmental > Aquatic > Freshwater > Lentic | place: Lake Mendota, Madison... | reverse complement strand
GCAGGACTCGTTGACGGGTGTGATCTATGAAGATGATGCACAGATAATCCGTTGCCTAGCGTGGAAGGTGTACGCGGATACGAGGGTTCCGGGGGCTTTTATCCGTGTCAACGAATTGTCACAATATGATAACGAGCCGTTTCAATCCTTCGATTTCCTGGACTTGCCTGAATAAACTTGCGGATAACCTACTGAAAGGATGCTCCAATGAGTGTTCAAGCAACATTGCAGAAGCAAGCAAGCAAGATTAGTGACGACCTGTTCGCGCCCTACTATGAGGCGGCCCGACTGTTGCAGGATGACAACCTGATTTGGGATAAGGACTTCGATGACATTCGGGGAGCTCTCGCACTGGCGTTGAAGGAGTGCGCGTTGACCAGGAACCTAAACCCGTGGTTCTTGGAGGTCGCATACAAACTGATTGCGACTACTAGGGCTAATGCTTGAGGATATGGTTCCTCCGGTGCGCGTTTTTCCGTGCATGATTCGCACCGTGTTGGGGAACCTGAGCACCGATGACCAAAAGATTTTGCGTACTGCTCTCGCGGATCGTGATGCTTGGAGTCATCGGGCGCTTGGGAAAGCGTTGTCTGACCGTGGTATCCCGTTGGGGGAGAAGATTATTCGTGACCGTAGGGATCGTCCTTGCGATGACTGTGTCTGTAGGGTGGACTAATGCTTGAGAATCTGGAACCGGCTGTGAAGGTGAAAGCTCCGAAAGACTTTCGACCAGGGCTACAGTTTGACGGCCATGAGGGTATTGCCACGACTGAGGGTTTACCTGCAGCACCTAACTTTGATGAGTTCCTGTTGGAGCGCGGCTACCCGCCTGACGAGTATGAGATTGTGGGTACACCACGAACTTCTCAGTGGCAGCGTTGGGATGGGGAGTGGCTGACGGCTTACAGGTTCCATTTCCGCAGGAAGGTGACAGACCTCGACCTGCCGACACTTTACGCGCAGGCGAAACGCACCACACCGAAGCCGGTGAAAAAATCCCGTAACACTCGCACCTATGTAATTTGTCCTGCCGATTATCAAATCGGGAAAGGGGGCTCTCGCGGGGGACACGAGGAAAGTATTCAGCGCATCCATGCTTCTTACGCTCGCATTGAGGAGAAGCTGAAGGCAGGCAACTACGACCACATCGTCATCCTGGACATGGGGGACATTGTGGAGGGCGTGTCGAACAAGGCTGACATGGATCAGCTGATAACCAACACTCTGTCACCGATGCAACAGGTTGACCTAGCTTCGGCACTCATCTGGGATTTGATAAAGCTGGCGTGCAAGTATGCCTCTGTGACTTACGGGTCGGTTGCCTCCAACCACTGCCAGTTTCGTGTGAACAAGGCTGCGGTGGGTAGACCGGGCACTGATGACTGGGGCATTGTGATTCTGCAACAGATTCGCAGGCTCGCCACCGAAGTAGGACTGCCCGTGGATCGTTGGCTTGTCCCACAACCTCATGATGAAGGGTTCGCGTTTGATGTGTTTGGTGACGGCTCACACATTCTGGGTGCGATTCACGGCCACCAGGTTGCACGCCCGGATTCGTTCCAAGCCTTCTGGACTAAAGCCGTATTCAACGACACTTATTTGGCAGCTAGCACGTTGATGGTTAGCGGTCACTTCCATCATCATCGGGTTGAGCAGTTCTCGGGTGCGGAGGGTCGTGAGCGTTGGTGGGTGCAAGCGAGCACGATGGATAACGGGTCGGACTGGTACACGAGGATGTCGGGTGGTGGTGGGGATTCGACCACAGCTGTCACCTGTTTCGAGTTGGAGGCGGGCGTGCCGTTCCGTGGGAAGATTGACTTATTGTGACCGATGAAAATCCCATTGACTTTGCGAAGATGATGGCATCCGAGCGGGCACACAACAGACCACCAATAGAGATCATCACACCAGCGTTCAGAGGTGTAGCACAAAACTTCTTCTCACTCCCGTTGTACCTGTTCCTGGACTTGAAGGCAGCACAACACGACAAGACCGGTGACGAGTTACTCATCCTGTTCGATGCGGCAGAGCAAGCATTCACACAGTTGGACATGGAGAAGCTGGAAGACTTGACGATCACACAGTTCATCGAGGTTATGCAGTCTTGGGTTCACGCGAGCGGTCACAATGAGTTTCAATAGTCCCTGCCTGAAATGTGGAATCCTGGTGCGCGGTTCTTCATACTGTGGGGGGTGTCGGCCTATACGGGTGGACTCCCCGGAACGGCAGGCCAAGAAACGCCAGTTATATAACGCTGACTATAGGAAACGTAGGAAGCAAATAAAATCCCAAGCCACTCACTGCCACCTATGCGGTAAGGCGTTCGAGTTCGGGGACAGCATAGAAGCAGACCATCTCATCGCAGGTCACCCGGATAGCCCGCTTGCACCAGCTCATCGTGAATGCAACCGTAGACGAGGCAACAAGCCGTTAGTGTAGGGGCCCCGTACGGGTCAACTAGGGGTGGGGTATTTCTTCAAACACGTTTCCACCGTCACCCGCCGCCCCAGCCTTTCTTCTACACCCGCATTTCAGGGGTCTTGGGTTGGTAGGATTGAGGTTATGCCTAACCCTCCGAAACCGATTGAGCAGAAGCGTTTGCTTGGTAATCCGGGCAAGCGTGCAATGCCTGGTCATGATGACACGATCACGTTGTTTTCGGGTTCGCGTGAACCGTTGGCCCCGCTTGGTGAGGCTGGTCAGGCGTTGTGGGATTCGGTGTTTGCGGAAGGCCAGTTGTGGATTTCGCCTCGGACTGATGTGGCGTGGTTGCAGGTTGTGTGTGAACTACTTGACCGGCGTGAAGTGTTGAAGGTGGAGTGGTTGGCTGACCCGACTAATCGGCCGGTCAATATGAGCCTCCTCGAGACGGAGAAGATGATTCAGTCTGGGCTTGGGTTGCTGGGGTTCACGCCAACGGATCGCAGTCGCTTGGGTGTGGCCGAGGTGAAGGCTAAGTCGAAGCTTGAGGAGTTGATGGAGCGCCGCGCTAACCGGGAGGAACAGCGTGGATAGTTGGCCTCCGGCGTGGTTGACTCCTGTCCCTGAGAAGGCTTTGGCTAAGGGCCGGGTGATGGAGCCGGTGGTGGATTTCGTTGAGGCTTTCGGCATGGTGACGAAGGACTCTGTGGCGGGTAAGGCTGGGAGCCCGTTGGTGTTGCGTGAGTGGCAGAAGTCTTTGCTCGAACATTTGTTCGCATGGGATGAGGATGGAATCCGTGCACGTGTTTCCCTTGTCGGTATGCCAAGGAAATCAGGAAAAAGTGCGCTCGGTTCTGCGATTGGTCTTTACAGTTTGATTCTGGGCCCGCGTGGTGGGGAAGTGTATTCGGTGGCTGCGGAGAAGGAGCAGGCGCGGATTGTGTTTGCTGATGCTAAGCGCACTGTGGAGGCCAGCCCGGAGCTGTCGGCGTTGACGAAACTTTATCGGGATGCGATTGAGCTGCCATCTTTTAACTCTGTGTATCGGGTGCTCAGTGCCGAGTCTGTGACTAAAGAAGGGTTGTCCCCGACCACGGTGATATTTGATGAGTTGCACGCGCAACCCGACCGAGAACTGTTTGACGTGTTCTCCCTCGCTATGGGTGCTCGCGGGAAACTAGCGACTCTCATTGCGATCACTACGGCTGGGGTGCGTTCGGATCGCACCGGTAAAGATTCCATTGCGTTCAATCTCTATAACTATGGGAAGCGTTTGGCTTCGGGTGAGGAGAAGGATGACACGTTCTTTATGGCGTGGTGGGAGGCACCCGAGGGGGCGGATCATCGTGACCCTGAAACGTGGCGGGCCGCTAACCCTGGGTTTGGCGATCTGAATGCTGAGTCGGATTTCCATTCGGCTATCAAACGCACACCCGAAGCAGAGTTTCGCATTAAGCGCTGCAACCAGTGGGTGTCATCGGTGGAAACTTGGTTGCCTGCCGGGTCGTGGGATGAGTGTGCTGGTGAGGTAAACCTAACCTCGGATGATGAGATTGTGCTCGGGTTTGACGGGTCGTATAACGGTGACGCTTCGGTGATTGTGGGTGCTGTGGTTCCCAAGAATGATGAGCCTGTAAAGGTGTTTATGGTGAAGGCGTGGGAAAAGGATTTGGAGCATGACGGCCCTGAGTGGCGGGTGGACATTGGGGAGGTTGAGCAAACAGTTTTGGATTTCTGTCAGAAACATAATGTGAAGGAGATCGCGTGCGACCCGTTCCGTTGGCAACGCTCGATGGAGTTTTTGGAGAATCAGGGGTTGCCGGTGGTGGCTTTCCCGCAATCCCCACAGCGAATGATTAAGGCGTGTGCCGGGTTCTTCGATTTGGTGGCTGAGAAGCGTTTGGTGCATGACGGTGATGCGTTGCTTGCCCGCCACATGAGTAACACGGCGGTGAAGCTCACACCGGCTGGCCCGCATATCAAGAAAGAGAGCCCGAATTCACCGAGGAAAATAGACGCAGCGGTAGCCGCCATCCTATGCGTTGACCGGGCCTCCGGTAAGATAGAAGAAACGGTTGTGCCCGAGTTTTTTGGTTAGGGGTCTGATGGCTACGGTTTTGCAGGTTGCGGGTATGGTCGGGGTCACTGTTGGCGCGTTGTTGTTGAGTGTGCCGGTGGGTTTCATTGTGGGTGGCGTGTTTTTGTTGGTTGTCGGATTTGCGTTAGGAAAGTAACCTGTGGTTTTGAATCGGCTTTTTGAGCAGCGGGCAACATCGTTTCAAACGATTTTCCAGGCAGGCGATGACCTTGCGTTCGGTAATTTGTCGGACACGTTCATTGACTCCAAAACGGTGTTCCAGGTCAACGCTGTGTTTTCGGCGGTGTCGTTGATCGCTGACACAATCAGCACACTCCCGTTGGATGCTTACATTCGGATTGACGGGCAGAGGCGGGCGTTCCGGCCTCGACCTGCATGGGTGGACAAACCGGACATTGCGTTACCGAGGACAGCGTTCTACAACTCCGCAATCGTCAGTCTTTTGCTTGATGGCAATTTATTTGTGCGTGTGTTCAGTAATCAGCGGGGCGAAATCGTGAACCTGGTTGTCCTAAACCCGTTGACCGTTGAGGTGAAACGTAACGCTCGAGGCGAAGCCGTGTTCACGGTGGAGAACGAGTCCAAGACACTGACGTCTGAGGACATCATTTTCATCCCGGATGTGTTGCGGCCTGGTCAGATGCGTGGTGTTTCGCGTGTCGAGGCTTTGAAAGAAAACTTTGGTTTGGCGCTCGCGTTGGAAAAGTTCGCAGCCACCTTCTTCGGTAATGGCACGAACCTATCGGGTGTAATTGAGGTTGACCAAAACTTGACGGCGGAGCAGGCCGAGAATTTGCGTAATGGTTTCGATTCTAAGCATCGTGGTTGGCGTAGAGGGCACCGTACCGGCGTTCTGAGCGGTGGTGCGAAGTTCAAGACCACACAGGTTGACCCTGAGTCCTCGCAAAGTATTGAGGCCCGCAGATTGGCTGTGGAGGATATTGCTCGCGCTTTCAATATCCCGGCAAATATGTTGAACATTCCTGGGACTACGACTTACGCGAGCGTGGAGCAAAACAACATTCAGTTCATCACACACACTTTGCGACCTATCGTTCAGAAGCTTGAGGATGCGTTCTCCCCGTTGATGACTCGTTACCCTGGTGGGCAGACAGCTTTCATCAAATGGAACCTTGACGGACTCGCTCGCGCCGATTTGTCTAGTCGAATGAGCGCTTACAGTGTTGGCATTCAGGCCGGGTTCATGTCAATCAATGATGTGCGCCGACTTGAGGACATGAGCGACATTGACGATCCTGCTGCAAGTAATGTGCGGGTGCCGTTAGCGAACATCAACATTGATGGTGCTGATTTGGTTGCGGATGAGAAGCGTGTCCGTATGGCTCAGGTATTGGTGTTATCGGGTTACGATCCGGCTGAAGCGTTAGTGGCCGTGGGATTGAGTCCGATTGCTCATACTGGTTTGGCTTCGACTCAGTTGCAGCCGGTCGCGCAGGTTGACCCTGAGAACCCTGGTGCTGTTTACGAGGTGCAATAATGCCGATAGAGCATAGACAGGTGACTGTGGGGACTGCTGTTGTGGAGATTGTTGGTCACGATAATCAGCCTCACGAGGTTCACATTCACAACAACAACAATGACAACGCGCACATTCTTTTTCTTGGCGGGTCGGCTGTCAGTACGTCTACGGGTTTGCACGTTGACGCTAAGGACACTTTGACATTGACCTTGGGGCCAGGGGATCGTCTTTTTGCGGTGTCTAATCACACTGCGACTGTGGCGAGCGTGTTGGATATAAGGCAAAACGACTGATGGCCCCGTATTTCATTAGTGACACTGCTGAGGGGTGTGATGGTTGGGCTACCGTAAAGGATGACGGTGAGGTGATGGGTTGCCACACCACAAAGCAGGATGCGATAGATCAGGGGTTGGCTATTGCTCAGGCAGAGGATTCCACGTTCGAGGGTGAGCGCCGTGACCTGCCAGATAATTACCGACCCGCGACTTCAGATGATGTGCCGGAGGGTCGTGCTTGCGGTAACTGCATCTTTTTCAACGAGGACAATCTTGATGATGAGGGTCGGGCGTTTTGTGAGCGTTGGGATGAATATGTCGAGGGTGGGAATTATTGCAACGCTTGGGAGCCTCGTGAGGAGGCCCGACAAGTTGATTTGAGCCCACCGGCGTATATGAGGGCGAGCGCTAGGCGTGGCCTGGAATGGCATCGTGAGGGTTTGTCGGGTGATGGTGTTGTAGATCGTACAATCCGTGAGGCCGCTGCTATGGCTGAAGGTAATGTGACGGCTGACAAGTGGGTTCGTTTGCGTGCGTGGATTGCCCGTCACCTTGTTGACATGGATGCACCACAGAACACTCCGGGTGACGATAACTATCCTGGGCCTGGTGCTGTGGCGATGGCGTTGTGGGGTGGTGGCGGTTCAAAGCGTAGTGCGCAACGCGCTTTCGAGTACGCGGATGGTGTGGTTGGTAGACTAGAAGCTGAGAATGAAGGCCGAGCGAAGGGCGAAGCGTTGAGCAAGTTAGAAACCCGTATTGTTGAGGTTGACAAGTTTGAAATCCGTGAGGATGCCTCCGGGATGTTTTTGGAGGGTTACGCTGCATTGTTCAACTCTCGCAGTGAGAACTTGGGCGGGTTTACTGAAACTATTCAGCCTGGGGCTTTCCGTGCTTCCCTGAAATCGCGCAACGATGTGAAACTGTTGTGGAACCATGATTCGGGTGCTGTGATGGGTTCGACTCGTGCCGGCACTTTGACGTTGACTGAGGATGAGCGTGGCCTGAAAGTTTCCGCGACCCTGCCTGACACAACGTATGGGCGTGATGCTCGTGAGCTGGTTCGCCGTGGCGATGTGACCGGGTTCTCGTTTGGTTTCTCTATGCCTGCGCGTGGTGGGGATGAGTGGAGTTCTGACGGTACTGAACGTGTTTTGAAGTCTGTGCGTTTGCACGAGGTTTCGTTGGTTGCTTTCCCGGCTTACCCTGCCACGAATGGCACGGCTACGGTTCGAGGGTTGGACAAGATTGCACAGCGGGCGAACGTGGATGCTGATGCTCTCGCTGATGCGTTGTTGAAGATTGAGAACGGTGAGGACATTTCTTCGGATGACCGCACCTTGTTGCAGACTGTCATTGATGAGTTGGCCCCGACCCCTGAAGCTCCGGTGGTGGATAACAGTTTGGAGATGCTGGCTTTGAAAAAGAAGAAGCTGCAAGTTTTGATGGGGTACTGATGGCAACGGTTGAGCAGATCGCGTCAATTCTTTTCGATGTGGTTGAGGATGTTGGTGTGGCTGAAATGTTGGCCCGCCGGATTGTTGGACTCGAGGACGAGCCGACTAAAGAAACCCGTGTTTTGAAGGCTGCGGAAACGCGCTAGATCGGGTTTGCCCCTGCCAGGTATTCCACCCTTTCCCTGGTAGGGGCTTTTCTTTTGGAACGGGTTGCACGGCACGGTTTACAATTAGAGGTATCCGGTGTGCGTCATCGCTACGGTGAGCGATTCTGTGTCATCACGGTTGCGATCTATTTATTCAATTCCATTTAGGAGAAACACAAATGTCCGAGTTTATTAAGCGCCAGCAGGAGCTTAAGGCTAACTTGACCATGCAGATTCGCACCGTTATTGACGATGCTGAAGCTGAGGGTCGTGGCCTGGATTCTGCCGAGCTAGAAAAAATTGACCGTATCGAATCCGATATTGTCGCAGCACAGCGCAGCATCGAAACTGCCGCTAAGAATGAGGAGCGTGCCGCTGAGGTCGCTGCTGCTTCCCGCGGTTTTGAGGTTGTCACTGAGGCACCGACTGACACTGCTGAGATTTTCCGTTCTATGGCCCGTGGTGAAATCCGCGAGTATAAGTTCGGTTTTGAGAAGCGTGCCACACTGGTTCCTTCGGCCAACACTGTCCCCGTAGCATTCCTTGACCGGATCTACGCACTCGCTCGCCTCGTTGGGCCTTACCTCGAAACGTCTGAAGTTCTTCAGCGTGCTTCTGGTGAAGACCTTCGTATCCCCGTGTTCACTGCTTACCCAACTGCCACTGAAAAGGCTGCCGGTTCTGCACTTGACGAGTCCGAAGCTACCTACTCCAGCCTTCTGTTGCAGATGGCTAAGCAGGGCTTCATCACCAAGATCGCTAACGAGCTGATAACGGATGTTGGGTTTGACCTTGAGGCGACACTAGTGGAACAAGCGGCGAATGCCATTGGAACGCGAGTGAACACTGTTGTCCACGCAGCTGTCACGGCTGTTGCGACTGTCGGTGGAACTGCTGGAACCGCGACCGCTATCACGGCAGACGAGCTTATCAACTTGCAGTTCTCTGCAAATGGTTTGGTTCGTCAGCTTCCTGGTTCCGGTTACATGGTCAACAGTGCAGTCCTCGGAAAGATTCGTACCCTGAAAGACAATGGGGGCGCATACATTCTGAACCCTGTTGTTGGTGGGCCGAGCACAATCCTGGGTCTGCCTATCTACGAGAACCCGGCATTGCCTGCGGTTATCGAAGCTGGCGCTAAGACCGTGTTCTTCGGACACTGGCCTTCTGTGAAAATCAGCACGACTGGACTCCAGGCTGCTGTTTCCACTGAGGCGTACTTCGAGAACGACATCACCGCTTTCCGTTACACCTACCGCCTCGGCGCTGGTGTTGCGAACGGTGCGTCACACATCAAGTTCCTGCTCCAGCCATAGTCTGAAGTAGAACGGGCTGAAAGCCCTCGCCGTGTTGTAGGTTTCACGGCGGGGGCTTTCGCTATTATGTTCGAATGGCCTACGAAAAACTTAAGGGTGTTGTTTCTTTAGCAACAAATAATCCAAACTCTCCAACGGGCTACGGTGTGCAAGCGGAGTTCCTGGTGCGTTACATGAAACGTCACAGCATGAATGTTGGTGTGCTGTCGAACTACGGCCTCGAGGGTGCTATTGGGGAGCATCGCACTGAGTTTGGTGCCGTGCCTGTTTTTCCGAAGGGTGTTGCACCTTATTCGCAGGATGTGTTGACGGTGTGGCATGAGTTTCATCGGCAGTCTGCACCCGACCTGAAGCACGCGATCATGACTCTTTATGATGTGTGGGTTTATAACGGGTGGAAGGATGACCTGCCGGTTATTTCGTGGGTGCCGTTGGATCATGTGACGTTGCCTCCTGGGGTTGCCCAGTTTCTTCGGCGGGAGAATGTGACCCCGGTGGCGATGGCCCCGCATGGGAAACGACAGTTGGATAATGCTGGGATAGATTCCGTTTATATTCCTCACGCCGTGAACACGAAGGTGTTTGCTAAGACTCCGAAGATTATGGGGCCGGATGGGATGATGCCGACTCGTGAACTGTTGGGTGTGAGTGATGACACGTTTTTGGTGGCGATGGTGGCAGCGAATAAGGCTAACGGGATTATCCATCGGAAGGCTTACGATGTGAACTTTATGGCGTTTTCAGCGCACCTTCGTTCGCACCCGGATTCTCATTTGTATGTTCACGCGGATCCGGCGGCTAATGTGGGCGGGTTTGATTTGGGGTTGTTGGCTAGGGTGTGTGGGATTCCACCAGAGAAGATTACGTTCGCTAATCGGGACAAGTATCGGGTGGGGTATTCGCAGGCAGAGTTGGCGGCACTCTATTCGGCTGCGGATGTTCTGTTGGCTCCGTCTTATGGGGAAGGGTTTGGGGTTCCTACTATTGAGGCGCAGGCTTGTGGCACTCGGGTGATTGGTTCGAGTTGGGCTGCCACAACCGACCTGGTGGCGGAGGATGGTTGGTTGGTTGAGGGGCAACCGTTCTGGGATGAACCACAGAAGGCGTTCTACCAGGTGCCACTGCTCGATTCTGTAGTGTCAGCTCTGGCGTTGGCGGATAAGGAGCGCGGGTTCTCAGCTGTGTCACGAAAGTTTGCACTCGACTTCGATGAGGAGAAGGTGTGGTCTGACTATTGGTTGCCGTTCCTGAAGGAGTATTTTGCGTGAGGTTGTCACACTTCTATCACGTGTTTGCGGATGGGGATTGGGAGATTCCGGCCACGGAGCACTTTGAGGAGCTTCGCGTTTCAGGTTTGTTGGATGAGCTTGACGGGATTTATTTGGGTGTGGTGGGGTCGCGTGAGAACCGGCGGAAGGTGAAACGGGCGTTACGTCATCATGTGGCAGTGGAGGCTGTTGAGGGTTGGGAGCAGGTGACGTTGAATAAACTCCGTGACTTCTGCCAAACCGATGACGGGGTGGTGTTGTACGCGCACACTAAAGGGGCTTGGTCGCAGAGTGAGCTGGCTCGGGTATGGCGGGTGTCGATGACCCATGATGTTGTGACACGGTGGCGTGAGTGTGTTTATGCGTTAGAGAAGGTTCAGTGTGCCGGCCCGTTTTGGTTGAAGTCGTGGGAGCCGGAGCACGTTGATCATGAATCGTTTTTTGCAGGAAACTTTTGGTGGGCACGATCCGATTACGTTCGCACCCTCGAGCCGGTGGGTTTAGAGAATCGGTTTCAGGCTGAGGGCTGGATAGGTTTGCAGAAACCTTCAGTGAAGATTATGCGTGAAGGCTATTCGTATTGGGGGAACTTTTGGGCACAGGATTGAAAATCTATACGGGTGGAACTTTTGACCTGTTTCATTCTGGCCATGTGAATTTTTTGGGTAAGTGCGCTGACCTTGGTGAGGTTGTGGTGGCTTTGAACACTGACGAGTTTATTGCCGGCTATAAGGGCAAACCTCCGGTGTGCTCGTTTTCGGAGCGTCTGGCAGTGTTGGAGGCGTGTGTGTGGGTTGACAAGGTTATCCCTAACTATGCGGGCGCGGATTCTAGGCCGGCGATTGAGTCGGTGCGACCTAACATTATTGCGATTGGTACGGATTGGGCTCGCAGGGATTATCATGCGCAGATGGGGTTTGACCAGGATTGGCTTGATGAGCGTGACATTTCGTTGATTTATATTCCGTACACTGCCGGGATTTCCACCACGAACCTGAAGGAGCGTAGTGCTAATCGTTATCGGCACCAGTCCTGACCGTTCAGAGTGGTTGGCGGCATCCTCCGAATCTATTGGTAGGGAACACATTGTTGTTTCCAACTGGGGTTTCGAGTTGGGCAAGATTGCCTGGGTGATGGACAACACTACGGCTGAACGGTTCCTGTTTTTGCAGGATTCGTGGGTGGTGAAAACTCCGGCCTTCTTTACCCTGTTAGATGACACTGTGGGTTCTGTGGCGCTAACCCAAGACCCTTACTTCTTTGGTTGCTTCGCGGGAGTGTATGAGCGCAGGGTGATTGAGGACATCGGGGTGCCGGTCATTGAAACAAAGTTCGAGGCTGTCCAGGCTGAACGGTTCTGGCATGAGTCCTATGTGATGACCGCGGGGGAACCTACCGTGTTGTTCCCTGACCTGACCGATGAGAACGCTACCGAGGTGCGTTTTCATAATGGGCGGGACAACCTTATCCTTGAGAATGACTATGTTGTGAAATATAAGGGGACTTGGAGGCCAGACCAATTATTGAGAACCTGATTGTGCCGGTGCTAAACCGTTACGACCTACTGGATCGCATGGTGTCGAGCATTGACTACCCGGTGGAACATTTGCTCATCATTGACAACGGTGCTTCGGATGTGTTGGAGGATATGGCGATTGATGTGCCCGCTTGTGTAGAGCACACCACCTACCTGCCCATGCCAGCGAATCTCGGGGTCGCAGCATCATGGAATTTGGGTATCAAGTCTTTTCCGTATGCTGAACGCTGGTTTTTTGCCTCGAATGACGTGCGTTTCGAGCCTGGTGCCCTTCAGAGGCTGTCAGAGGCCCGTACAGACGAGATAACCCTGTCTAAGATGTTCCCTAACTGGCAGACGTTTGCGCTCGGCTATGAGGCTGTCAGGCGTGTGGGTTTGTTTGATGAGCGTTTCTTTCCAGCATTCTGTGAGGACAACGATTATACGTTTCGTGCGGAGCAGGCTGGGGTTACGATCCGGTCAATCGAGGTGCCGATGATTCATGACAACAGTTCGACAATAAATTCCGACCAAGACCTTTTGCAGAAGAATGCTCGCACGTTCCCCACGAACGCGGCCCTGTATTACGACAAGGTGGCACGGGAGGATTTCAGTGCAGGGTTTTGGGATGTGGAACGGCGCAGACTGAACGGGTGGGAGGCCGGGCGGTAGAATGGTGGTTGGAGGTTTATTTTGGCGATTGTGAATGGGTACGCGACACTTTCCGAGGTGAAGGCTGCAGCTCGCATCACCGACACGATTGATGACGGGTTGTTGGAGATGGCGATTGAGTCCAGCTCCCGCGATATTGATGCTTACACTGAGCGCGTGTTTTTCAGCACGGGTGCAACAGCTGTGGCTCGTGTGTATATTCCGCAGGACATTTATTTGGTGGAAACGGATGACATCATTTCGGTGACCACGTTGAAGTCTGACAGCACCGGCAACGGCACGTTTGACATCACTTGGGCTGCTAAGGATTACCAATTGGAGCCGTTGAATGGTTTGGCTGGTGGAATTTCCACACCAGCGACCAGGATTCGGGCGATCGGTGACTATCTGTGGCCGGTGTATGAGCCTCGGAATGTGAACAGTAATCAGGCGAGCGTGCAGGTGACGGGTGTGTTCGGGTTTGCTTCTATCCCGAGCGCTATCAAACAGGCAACCATCCTGGCTTCACTTAGGGCGTATAAGCGGTATGAATCCCCTACGGGTGTGCTCGGATTTAGCGACAGCGGAGTGGTTAGAATCGGCAGGCTTGACCCTGATGTCGAACGGCTGATTCAGCCTTACAGGAAGCTTCGTTTCGCGTGAGCATTAGCCTGATGCGGGCTGGCCTCGCAACAAACATGAACACGATCACGGGCCTTCGCACTTATGCGGAGATTCCTGACGATCCGATGATGCCCGCAGCTGTCGTGCAGTTGGGTTCAGTCACCTACAACAGTGCTTTCGCTAAAGGGTTGACCGAATACAGTTTCGTGGTGACAGTGATTTTCGGGCGCATTGCGACAGTGCAGGCACAGAAAAACCTTGACGCTTTGATTAGTACCGGGTCGGGTTCACTTAAGACGGCCATTGAGATAGATCGCACTCTGGGCGGGAACGCTTTTGACACGAGGGTTTCTGAGATGACTAACGTGACCTCCGTTACAATTGGAGATATAACTTACCTTTCGGCAGATTTTGCCGTGACCGTGTTCGCACTATAAGGAGAAAACTGTGGCAAAGTTTGTCGCTACTAACTACAACATCACAATCAACGGGACTAATTTCAGTTCTGATATTGCTGCAGTCACATTTGACCTGAGTGCGGCAGAGCAGGAAGTTACGGCATTTTCGGACACCTTTGTCCAAAGAATTTCGGGCTTGAAGGATGCTTCGGTCACACTTGACTGGCACCAGGACTTTGCCGCTTCGGGTGGCGTGGATGCTGTCATCTTCCCGCTTCTGGGAACTGGCGCAACCGTCACCGTTGTCCCTAACGGTTCTGCTGTTACTTCGAGCAACCCGTCTTATTCAGGAGTGTTCTTGGTCACTGAATACTCACCGTTGGCTTCCAGTGTCGGGGATCTAGCCACGTTCAGCACCTCTTGGGCGCTCGCATCGGGAACCGTGACTAGGGGTACTGTCTAAGTATGAATCCAATAAACCTACAAGTTACTTTCATTGACGAAACAAGCGTTGAGTGTTCGGCTATTGCAGCGGATTTGATTGCGTTTGAGTCACGCTTTGATTTGAGTGTTGCCCGCCTGGGGGATGATGTGCGCTTGACGCATATGTTCTTTTTGGCGTGGCACGCTCTGAAGCGTACCGGGCACACCACGGATGAGTTTGATAAGTGGGTTGAGTCTGTTTCGATGGTTTCGCAGGCTGCTGAAAAAAAATAAAGGGGCTCGGTGAATCGAGCCTTCACTGGGAGATTGCAGCCCTAGCTTGTGAAACGGGGATTAGCCCGTTGGAGCTTATGAAGCTTGAGCCTCGAATGTTGTGGACTATCGAGCGCTATCTGATTGCGCGTGCTCAGGCCCAGAGTGGTAAGCGGGGCCGGCGGTAGAATAGAGATTATGCCCGCCCAGTTCACTATTAGAGCCGCCGATTTGAGGGTGTTGCTTGCAGAGCTGAAGCAGGTTGATCCGGGTTTGCGTAGGGCTCTCCAGAAGGAGATGCGTGACGATTTGAAACCGTTTGCTAAGGCTTTGGCTGCCACGGCACCACCTTCGACCCCGCTGTCAGGGTTTGCGAAGGGTGTCGCTAAGACTCCTCGTTACACATATACGACCCCGTTAGCTTCGGTGAAAACTCCGTTGGGTAAGCGAGCAAGCAAGCCGGGGTTCTTTCCGGTGGTGTCAATGGGTTTCCGTGGTCGTTCAAAGACTGCTGGGTTCAACATTTTTGAGCTGGCCGGTACTGCCAACATTGGGCGAAAGAAGAAGGGGTTGACTCCGCAAGGGCGAGCGATGATTCGTAACTTGAATGCCAAGTTCCCGGTGATTGACGGGTTGGGGCGTTTCATCATTCCTGAGTCAAAGAAGGATTCGGATGAGCCGGTGAAAGTTGCCCGGCGAATTATTGAGAAGTATGTGGCGCTGGTTAATAGGAGGATTCGATGAGTCGTAGTTCGATTGATATTCCGGTCGTTTCCAAGTTTGACCCGACTGGTATCAAGCAGGCTCAGAGCGCTTTGAGCGGGTTTGGTAAGTCGCTGTTGAGTGTTGGTGCGCTCGTGGCGGGTGCGTTTGCGATTCGTGGCATTTTCAACTTCGGTATGGAAGCGATTATCGCTGCGGAGCGTGCCCAACAGTTCAACGACATTTTGGTGCAGGTTGCCAAGACCACTGACACGTTCGGCGCAAACCTTACGGGTGGCACTAACCGGCTGCTGAAGTTTGCTGATGCCCAGGAACTTGTTATTGGTGTTGAGGCTGAGCTCATCAAGGAAACCCAGGCGGTTCTGCTGTCGTTCAAGTCGGTAGGTCAATCAGCGGATGAGGTTGGCGGTAGCTTTGACCGCGCTACGATGGCGGCGTTTGATATTGCTGGGGTGCTGAAAACTGATGCCAAGAGTGCTGCGGTTCAGTTGGGTAAGGCTTTGGAAAACCCGATTCGAGGTTTGACCGCTTTGGGTAAGGCCGGGACAACGTTTACGGATCAGCAGAAGGAGCAGATTCGGGTTCTTGTCGAGTCTGGCAATTTGTTGGGCGCTCAGACACTGATTTTGGATGAGATTGAGTCGCAGTATGGTGGGGTGGCTGAGGCGGCAGCGTTGGGGTCAGTGAAAATTCAGTTGGCGTTTGGTCAGATTCAGGATGCTTTGGGTGCAGCGTTGGCTCCGGCGTTTCAGAAGTTCACGACCTATTTCATCAATGAGGTTGTGCCACCGTTGACCAAGTTTTTTGAGCAGGATTTTCCGCGCATTATTCAGGAGTTGAAACCTCTGGCTGAGGATGTGATGACGTTCTTCGGTGACGTTGGGCAGGGGTTGAAGGACTTTCTGAACATTGATGCTGACACGTCACTGTTGGAGGGGATTCTTGACAAGTTCAACGAGATCGGGGAGAACCCTGAGTTCCAAACGTTCTTAGACAATGTGAGCACCATTTTCCAGACAATGGCTCCAGCTTTGGCGAGTGTTGTGTCTAACATTGCACAGCTTGCGGTCAACCTGACACCTTTGCTTGAGGAGGCGTTGGGCCGGATTATCCCGATACTTAGCGACACTGCTGGAATTTTTGAGTCAATCAACTTTTTCCTCGGTGAGATTCTTGCAAGCTTCGGTGTTTTTGAGGGTGAAACTCCTGACTTTATCAAGGCTCTTGAAAATCAAATAAACCCGCTGGGCCGGTTGCAGGATGCGTTGCGGGGCTTGAATGAGTTGCTGGCACGGGCTGTTGATCTCTATCGAACATTTAGGTCTTTGGGTGGTCAGCTGCCTTCGGAGCAGGCTACTGGTGGGCGTAGGTTTGATTTGAGTCAGCGCGCTAATGGTGGGCGTGTGACGGGTGGTATGCCGTACATGGTTGGGGAGATGGGGCCGGAGTTGTTTATGCCTGGTCGTGGCGGGAACATTGTGCCCAATGACCGGCTTGGTGGTGGCGGAACGAACATCACTATCAATGTGACGGCGGGCATGGGAACTAATGGGGCTCAGGTTGGTGAGCAGATTGTGAACGCTATCAAACGGTATGAGCGTACTTCTGGCCCAGTGTTTGCGAAGGCGTAACCCGTGTCGGTAACGGTTGAGCTAGGGCTGTCTAAAGCGTTCACGTTGGATGATGCGGTGGCGGGTGTTATCGGCAACACTGAGTTCACTGTTGGTGGAATTTCATTCACGGACATCACTTCGAGGGTGACGGGGTTGTCGTTGTCGCGGGGTAAGAACCGTGACCTGGACAGGTTCAATGCTGGCACGTTGTCGGTGACGGTGAATAATGAGGATCGTGCGTTCGACCCTCTATATACGAGTTCACCTTTTTACGGGGATATTGTGCCTCGCCGTGATGTGCGCGTGTTGGCTAACGGTACGGCGGTTCAGTATGTGGGGAAGATTCTTGACTGGAATTTTGATTTCGAGCCGAATGGTCGGCAGTCTGCTTCGTTGGAGGCTGCGGATGGTTTCACGTTTCTTGCACAACAGGAGCTGACTCCGGGGACTGCGGTGGCACAGTTGACGGGTGCCCGCGTTGAGGCGGTGTTGTCGCAACCTTCAGTGGATTGGCCGGTTGCAGATCGTGTCATTGATGCCGGCAACAGTGACCTTGGTGCTGACGTGTTTGACGGTAACGTGCTCTCCTATTTGCAGAAGGTGGAGCAGTCTGAGGGTGGACTGTTGTTTATTGATAAGTCGGGGCGGGTTGCGTTTGTTGACCGGCTGACGACACCAACAGTGGATAACGTGACAGTGTTTGCGGATGATGGGACTGGGATTCCGTTCGCGCCGGCGGCACTCGATTACGGTACGGAGCAACTGTATAACTCGATTACGGTGACGAGCCCTGGGTCTACAGCTGTGGCTTCTGGGGCGTTGTCGCAAACCCGTTATGGGATTGCAGAGTTGACGGTGGACACTCTCATTGATGATGCGGATGAGGTGCGGGGGTTGGCTGATTTGTTGCTGTCACGTTTTTCTGAGCCACAGTTGCGGTTTCAGGCGATCCGTGTGGATGTGGACAAAATTTCGGCACCACAACGGGCTGAAGTGTTCGCGTTGGAGATTGGTGATGTTGCTCAGGTGAAACTCACACCGGGTAATCCTCCGGTGGGGGCGAAGGTGGAACGGTACGGGCAGATTATCCAGATCGCTCATGACGTGTCCCCTGGGAGCCATCAGGTGACGTTCGGGTTGGGGTCACTTCAGACTTCACTGTTCGTCATTGGTGACTCGGAGTTCGGTACAATAGGTGTGGGCGCTCCGGGCGTTCTTGGTTTCTAGGAGGCGTTGAGTTGGCTGGTGCAGGGTTCAAGGTGTTCCAGGATGGGAACGTTTTGACGGCCTCGGAGGTCAACACTTTCATGATGGAGCAGATGATTATGGTGTTCGATGATGCTGCGGCTCGGGATGCTGCGATCACTGCACCTTCTGAGGGGATGTTTGCGTTCACGAAGTCGGATGACCAGCTTCGTTTCTATAACGGTACGAGTTGGGGGATTTTCTAATGCCAGCAGGTGGTTATCGCGAGTTTATCGCCGGTGAAATTTTGACCGAAGACCTAATAAACGACTACCTTCTCCAGGGGATGTTGGTGTTCGCTGGGACTGCTGCGCGTGGTTCAGCGATTACAGCTCCGGTGGAGGGCCAGTTCTCGTACCTGTCTGACACTAATGCGGTGCAGTTCTATAACGGTACGGCGTGGACTGCGTTTGCTGGTCAGTCGGCTCCGGCTGTGGTGTCTGCCACTACGGGTTCACCGACTTTGGGGACAGTGGTTTCTGGGGCGGATACTTTCATCACATATTCGTACACTGGTGACGGTTCAATCACTTTCAGCAGTGCCGGCCTGGTTGATGTGTTGGTGTTGTCGGGGGGCGGTGGCGGTGGTGGCGTAGGCGCTAACCAGGGGGCTGGCGGTGGTGGAGCTGGCGGCTGGCTGCGTTCTCCAAATCTTTTTGTGTCGGCTGGTACAGCTACTGTCACCGTTGGAGCCGGTGGTGCTGGTGGTATTGGTAGCAACATTGGGGCAATCGGTGGTCAGTCTATTTTTGGGGGAATTCTTCTTACTCCTGGCGGTGGAGGCGGCGCAAATACATCCGCGCACCGTGACGGGGCTTCAGGTGGTGGTGGTGGGGCGGAAAATGCCCAAACTAATTTTGGGCTTTCCGTAGCACCTGCCATTGGAAACAATGGTGCGCTCGGTGTTAGCTCGGCAACAGCCGCTAGTCGGCGCGGCGGTGGGGGCGGTGGTCAAGGCGCTGCTGGTTCGGATGGGGCTTCAGGTGCTGCAGGTGGAGCTGGGCTAGCCTCAGACATCACCGGCACAAGCCTTTTTTATGCCGGAGGCGGCGGAGGTGGTCTGCGCACCGGAACTGCCGCACCTGGCGGCTCTTCTGTTGGTGGGATTGGAGGGGTTGGTGCTAGCGCTGCCGGAAACGCTGTGGCAAATCGTGGTTCGGGTGGCGGTGGAGGTGGAAACAATTCTGGGGGAGGAACTAACGGCGGTAATGGTTCGGCTGGTGTTGTGATTGTGAGGGTGGCTGTCTAATGGCTCATTACGCTTATGTGGTTGACGGTGTGGTGCAGAAGGTTCATGTCTTAGCAAACCCTGTCCTACTTGATGAGGATGGTGTGGAGCAGGAGGCGCTCGGGCAAGCGTTCCTCGCAGATTTGCATGGCTACAACCCTGACGAGTTCATTCAATGCTCCTACAACGCAAACTTTCGGGGTGTCTATCCTGGGCCTGGTTACACTTACGACCCAGTAGCGGATGTGTTTACTGCTCCAGAGGTGCCTGATGAGGCTGTCTAAGCCCTGGCCTGACGGGTACGCGATCAACGCGAAGTCACCTTACGGCAACAGGGTTCACCCGATAACGAAAAAGCGCACTTTTCATCATGGTGTGGATGTGGCTTTGCCGGTGGGCACACAGTTGACGGCTCCGGCTTACGGGGTTGTGGTGAAGAAGGGCAGAAGCGCTTCGGCAGGTCACACACTTATTCTGGAGCACGCAAACAAGATTCACACTGTTTACTATCACCTGCAGAAGGCTTCACATTTAGCGTTGGGGGCGAAGGTCGCTGAGGGCGATCCGATTGGTTTTTCGGGCAATACGGGACAGAGCACTGGGCCACATTTGCATTGGGAGGTTCGCCGGTCTGCCAAGTGGGGTGACACTGCAAACCCAGTGGATTTTCTGGGGGAGCAATGACCGAGGAGCACCCTGAAACTGCTGGCGTGAAAGTGTCTATGAGGGATATTTATTTGGAGGTTCAACGGCAGGGCAGGCTGTTGGAGAAAATTGCAAACTCACTGCCTGACAGTGAAGCGAAAATTGACGATCATGAGATGCGGATTCGCAAACTAGAGCAACGGATGTGGCAGGTCATCGGGGTCTTTGGGTTCTTGGCCGCAATCATCAGTCCGATGGTGGCGATTCTCACATGAAACCGTCGTGGAAGATTCGGCGCAGATATATTTTCGCTGCATTCACACTCGGCTCACTCATGCTTCTCAGCGGTTCCGTAGCGGTGCTCATGAATAACGACAGTGCAACCAGCGACCTGATTACGGGCGGTGTTGCGCTGGTAACTTTGATTACAACGTCATACTGTTTCGCTGCAGTGTGGGAGGACAAGTCGATGAAGGAGAATGAGGATGGATAAGTGGAAGAAGTATTGGGATTTTGCGTTGGAGCGTGCAGTGAAAACTGTTGCTCAGGTTGCGTTGGCGGCGCTGGTTGCCGGTGCGGGGATTCTTGATGTGGACTGGATTCAGGTTGCTTCAGTGTCCCTGTTGGCCGGTCTGATGTCGTTGCTTACCTCGGTGTTGACCTACGATAAGGCTGACTTATCGTGAGTGAGCGTGAGGTTGTGGATGGTTTCGCTGTGCCGGTAGATCCGATGGATTTGCTTAACTGCGACAGCTGTCAGTAGAATCAATGCGTTCGTGGTGAACGCTTCTTCTCATGGAGGCTAACTCCCCGTCATCTAGGTGGCGGGGAGTTTCTCATTCCCCTAACCACGAATAGATTGTGGCCCTTGTCACGCCTAGTTTCTTTGCCAGGTGCCTAATGTTATCTCCCTGGGTATGTTCGGCCCGTAGACGGGCTCTGAGGGCTTGTGTGACCCGTTCTAGGCGTTGTAACTGCCAGACACGAAGGTCG